>Ga0326730_1000002_pt1 | contig 71951 bp, 96 predicted proteins | sample MHFSIPfraction_3_FD_207740 | JGI IMG/M metagenome (GOLD analysis project Ga0326730, IMG submission 207740) | Lab enriched peat soil microbial communities from Michigan Hollow, Ithaca, NY, United States - MHF7AN SIP fraction | ecosystem: Environmental > Terrestrial > Soil > Wetlands > Peat...
ACAGGCCGTGGACGTGCCGGCGCTGCAACCCGGGAGCAACCAGCAATTCCAGGTACGGGGCGCGGGGCGGAGCATCGTCGGCTGGCGTTACCGGGTCACCTAGGCGATATTACCGGTTGCTCAAGTTTCGGCCGGCGTTGAGTTTGCGACGCTCGGCATGAGAAATCGCTTTAACCATCGGGCAACCGTCTTGCTGCGCGTCGCGTCGGTAGCGCCGGACACCATCGGCGCCGAGTTGGGCCTCCTGCCGGGGACCGAGCTCCTCAGTGTGAATGGTCGTCGGCTGGAGGACTTCCTCGACTGGGAGTACCTCACGGCGGACGATGCATTCGTGCTGCACGCCCGGCTGCCCTCGGGACAGGAGTTGGAGTGCGACATCGAGCGGCCGGAAGGGATGCCGCTGGGGGTCGGCCTCGAGCCGCCGCGCATCCGTCGCTGTGCCAATCACTGCGATTTCTGCTTCGTGGACGGCAACCCCGCCGGGATGCGCGGCAGCCTCTACATCCGGGACGATGATTATCGGCTGTCCTTCCGATACGGCAATTTCGCGACACTCACGAACCTCAAGCCATGGGACGAGGCGCGGATTGTGGAATACCGTCTCTCGCCCTTGTACGTCTCGGTCCACGCCACGGACCCGGTGGTGCGCCGCTGGCTGCTGCGCAATCCGGAGGCTCCGGACATTGTGGCGCAGCTCGGTCGCTTCGCCGAGCGTGGCATCCGGTTCCACACGCAGGTGGTGCTCGTCCCGGGGGTCAACGATGGGGCCGTGCTGGAGCGCACGTTGGAAGACCTGTACGGGTTGGGCGCAGCGGTGTTGTCGGTGTCGGTCGTGCCGGTCGCGTTGACCGAGTACAGCAAGCACAATCTCGTCCAGGCGCCGTCCGCCCAGCAGTGTCGCGCCGCGCTCGGGGCGGTGGACCACTGGGCGGCGCGCGCGGTGGCCGAGCGGGGCCACCCATGGTGTTTCGGTGCCGACGATCTGTACCTCCAGGCGAACGCGGATCTTCCCCCGGCGGCCTGGTACGGAGACTTCGAGCAGCGCGAGAACGGTGTGGGAGCCGTGCGCTATTTGCAGACGCGCATCGCGGCCGCGAGCGGGCGCTACGAGGACTGGACGGGAAAGCGAATCGCCATCATCACGGGAACCGCGATGGCGCCGCTGATGCCTCAGGTGATCGAGACACTGGTGCGCGAAACGGGCGGCCGGTTCGACGTCCTGGCGCTTCCGAACTCCCTGTTCGGCGAGTCGGTGACGACCGCCGGGTTGCTGCCCGGATCCGCGTTCCTGACCGCCCTGCGGGACCGGCGCGACCTCGATCTGGCCCTCCTGCCGGCGGAGGCGGTGAACGACGACCTGCGATTCATGGATGACCTGGATGCGCATGACCTCGCCGCCCGGGTCCCCATGGAGATCCGCCTGTCCTACGACTTCGCGGATGTCCTGGCACGGGACGGCGTCATGGTGGGGGATCGGTGAGGGGTGCCCCGACTGTCGCCATTATCGGCCGGCCCAACGTGGGCAAGTCGACGTTGTTCAACCGGCTCATCGGCCGGCGCGAAGCGATCGTCGACGCGCGGCCCGGCGTGACCCGCGACCGCAACTTCGCGGCCGCCAACTGGAACGGCCGCCGCTTCTGGCTGGTGGACACGGGGGGACTCGTCCCCGGCGCGTCCGATGCCCTGAATCGCGCAATTCGCGCCCAGGTGGAGGCCGCGGTCGCCGAGAGTGACGTCCTGCTCTTCGTGGTGGACGTGGCGGAAGGCGTCCATCCCGCCGACCTGGAGATTGCGCAGTACCTGCGCGGTGTGCAGCGTCCGGTGCTGCTGGTCGCCAACAAGGCGGACCAGATCCCCGACGACCAGCGTCATCTCGTGTTCTACGAGCTCGGTCTGGGGGACCCGTTCCCCGTCTCGGCGACGGTGGGGAAGAGCACCGGCGACCTGCTCGACCGGGTCGTGGAGATGCTGCCGCCGCGAGAGGCAGCGGAGGACGAAAGCGCGGTCCAGGTGGCGATCGTCGGTCGACCCAACGTCGGCAAATCCAGCCTCCTGAACCGGCTGCTGGGGCGCGAACGGATGGTCGTCGCGGACGAGCCCGGCACGACGCGCGATTCGGTGGATACGCCCGTCGACCACGAGGGGCGCCACCTCGTGTTCATCGATACCGCGGGCTTGCGCAAGCGCAGCAAAGTGCAGGACGACGTCGAGTTCTACGCGACCTTGCGCACCGCACGGGCGATCGAGCGCGCCGACGTGTGTGTGCTCGTGGTGGACGCGCTCGACGGCCTGCATACGCAGGATCTCAGAATCATCGGCGATGCGTGGGAACGGGGAGCCGGGGTGATCGTCGCCGTCAACAAGTGGGACCTGATCGAGGAAAAGGACTCGAACACAGCGGTGCGCGGAGAAGAGCAGCTCGCCGAGCGGGCGCCGTTCCTCCGGTTCATCCCGTTTCTCTACGTCTCGGCCAAGAGCGGTCAGCGGGTCTCCAAGCTGTTCGACCTCATCATCACCGTGGCGGAGGAGCGCAACAAGCGCGTCCCGACCGCGGAGGTCAACCGGGTCCTCGAGACGCTCGTCACCCGGCAACAGCCGCCGCAGCCGGTGGGAGAGTCGGTGCGGTTGTTCTACGCCTCGCAGATCGGCACGGCGCCGCCCCGGTTCGCCATCGTCGCCAACCGGCCCGACGCGATCCCCGAGTCCTATTCCCGCTACCTCGTGAACGGCTTCCGGGAGGCGTGGGCGTTCACGGGCGCTCCGGTCAACATCAAGTTCCGGCGCAAACGGCAGGAGCGGCGGTGACGCTCGCCCTGTGGCTCGTGGCGGCCTACCTGTTGGGGGCAACCCCGACCGCGTACATCGCGGGTCGACTCGCCCGGGGCATCGATTTGCGGGAGCATGGGAGCAAGAACCTCGGCGCGACCAACGTCTACCGCGTCCTGGGGTGGCGCTGGGCGATCCCGGTCGCCCTGGTGGATGTCGCCAAGGGCGCCATCCCGGTGGCGCTGTTCGCGCGGTGGGGGAACCTGAGTCCGTGGGCCGCGGTGGCGCTGGGAGTCGCCGCGATTCTGGGACACGTGTTCTCTCCATATGTCGCCTTCAAGGGCGGGAAGGGCGTCGCCACGGCTCTCGGCGTGTTTCTGGCCCTGGCTCCGCTGGCCGTCGCCATAGCCCTGCCGGTGTGGGGCGGGAGCCTCTGGTTGACCGGCTATGTGTCGCTCAGCTCGGTCGTCGCGGCGGCCACGTTCCCCGTCTGGGTCCGGCTCACCCAGCCGGCGGCGACCCCGGCGTTCTGGGCGAGCGTAGGCGTGGCGGCCCTCATCGTGTTCTCGCATAGGGCCAATCTGCGGCGGCTCGCGGTGGGGACGGAGAGCCGGTTCCGCACGCGCAAAGGCCTCTCGTGAGCGATCCGCGGCGTGTGGCGGTGATCGGGGGAGGGGCGTGGGGGACGACCCTCGCCGATCTCCTGGCGCGCAAAGATCTGGCCGTGACGATCTGGGCGCGTGAGCCCGAGGTCGTGCAGGGGATCAACCGTGATCACGAGAATGTGATGTTTCTCCCCAAGGCGCCGCTCGCCCCCGCGCTGCGCGCCAGCGGGGACCTCGCCGAAGCGGTGCAGGGGGCGGCGGTGGTCGTATCGGCCGCTCCCTCGCACGCGGTGCGCACCGTGATGGCGACGGTGGCCGCCGCCGTGCACGGCACGCCGCTCGTCGTGAGCGTGTCCAAGGGGCTCGAGCCGGAGCGGCAGGAGCGGCTCTCCTGCGTGCTGGCAGACGTGTTCGGGGGCGCGACCCCGGTGGCGGTGCTCTCCGGGCCGTCCTTCGCGCAGGAGGTGTACGAGCGCCAGCCCACCGCGGTCGTAGCGGCGTGCGCCGATCACGACGTGGCGCGACGCGTGCAGGACGTGTTCTCGACCGGTAGCTTCCGGGTGTACTCCCAGACCGACGTGGTCGGCGTGGAGCTGGGCGGCGCCTTGAAGAACGTGATCGCCCTGGCGGCAGGGATCGCCGAAGGGCTCGGGCTGGGGTTCAACCCGCGCGCGGCGCTGATCACGCGCGGTCTGGCGGAGCTGACGCGGCTCGGGCTCGCGATGGGCGCCGACCCGCTCACGTTCGCGGGTCTGGCCGGCCTGGGCGATCTGGTGCTGACCGCCACCGGGGCGCTGTCGCGCAACCGATCGCTCGGCGTCGAGCTGGGGCGGGGACGGAAGCTGGAGGAGATCCTGGCGAGCCGGAAGACCGTGGCCGAGGGCGTGACGACGGCGCGAACCGCGGTGACACTGGGCGAGCGGCACGGCGTCGAGCTGCCGATCGCGCGCCAGGTGAGCGAGATCCTGTTCGCCGGCAAAGGGCCGCGACAGGCGATCGCCGACTTGATGGAGCGAACCCTCAAGCCGGAGCAGTGGCGGTGAGCGCGCCGCATCCCGTCCAGGAATTCTTCTCGATCGGCGAGGTATGCCAGCTCACCGATCTCAAGCCGCATGTGCTGCGCTACTGGGAGAGCCAGTTCCGTTTCCTGAACCCGGCCAAGAACCGGTCGGGGAATCGCGTGTACCAGCGGCGCGAGATCGAGTTGATCATGCTGGTGAAGCACCTGCTCTATACCGAGAAGTACACGATCGAAGGAGCCCGTGCCAAGATCGAGCAATACCGCCGCTCCGGCGAGCTGAAGCCGGAGGCGCGGCGGGCGCTCGCGTCGGAAACGATCAAGGACCTGCGCGCCGATTTGAAGGCCGTGCTCGCCCTGCTCGACGGCGCGACGCCGCCCCATGGCGGACGCTCCTGAGATCGGGCGCGTCGCGGTCATCGTGCCGGCCTATCAGGCGGCCGCGAGCGTGGCCGGTGTGGTGGCCGGAGCCCGGGCGGCTCTCCCCGATGCCACGGTTTACGTCGTGGACGACGGCTCCAGCGACGAGACCGGGGCCGCGGCGACGGCTGCCGGCGCCGTGGTCATGCGGCACCCGCGCAACCGCGGGAAGGGGGCCGCTCTCGCCGGCGGCATCGCCCGGGCGCTGGCGGACGGGGCAGTCGTGCTGACGACACTCGACGCCGACGGGCAGCATCCTCCCGATGCGCTGCCGCGGCTGCTCGCCCCGATCCGCAGCGGTGTCGCGGATCTCGTGCTCGGCGCGCGGGCGCGCACCGGCAGCATGCCGCTGGGACGCCGCTGCACCAACTGGTTGTCCGCGACGCTCGCCACGCGGATCGGGAAACGCCCGGTGCCGGACGCCCAGACGGGCCTGCGGGCGTTCTCCCGGCGGCTCGCCACGCAGGTGCAGCCGCTGATCGCCGCCTACGAGCGCTACGACTACGAGGCGGCGTTCCTGCTGGCGGCGCTGCGCGCGGGGTACGCCGTCAGCTCGGTGGACGTCCCGACGATCTATGTGCGATCCACCAGCCACTTCCGGGGCTGGGGCGACGGGTGGCGGGTGGCGCGGGTGTTCGCGCGCTACCTGCTCGGAGCCTCATGAACATCCTAATCTCGAACGACGACGGCGTGCTCGCGCGAGGGCTCACCGTGCTGGCCGATGCCGCGAGTGCGCTCGGTCGCGTCACCGTGGTGGCGCCCGATCGCGAGCAGAGCGCCACCTCGCACTCGCTGACCCTGCATCGCCCGATCCGCGCGACGCGGCGCAGCGACGGCGCCTATCAGGTGGACGGTACGCCGACCGACTGCGTGCTGTTGGCCCTCGACGCGCTCATGCCCGAGAAGCCGGACTTCGTGTTCTCCGGCGTGAACCACGGCCCCAACATGGGCGAGGACGTGTTGTACTCCGGCACGGTCGCCGCCGCGATGGAGGGCTTGGCGGCGGGGATCCCCAGCGTGGCGATCTCCTACGGCAGCTTCGATCTCGAGCACCTGGAGAGCCACGCGCCCGGGCTGAAGCGGCTGCTGGGCCATGTCGTGGCGGTCCAGGAGTTCCCGCGCGATACACTGCTGAACGTCAATCTGCCGGCGATCCCGGGCGATCAGGTGAAAGGTGTGAAGGTCACGAGCCTGGGCAGCCGCGTGTTTCACGAGGAAGTCGCCCGCATGAAGGACCCCTGGGGACGGGACATCTACTGGATCGGCGGCGGCCACGTCACCTGGTCGGGCGGGGCCGACTCGGATTTCCAGGCGGTGCGCGACGGATACATCTCGGTGACGCCGCTGCACGTGGACATGACCAACTACAACCTGCTCGAGGCTGTGCGCGGATGGACGCTGGGCGCCTAGGCGGGGCCAGCCAGGACGCCTACGGGGGCTACCGCGCCCGCCTGGTGGAGCAGCTGCGTGAGCAGGGCGTGCAGGACCTGGCCGTGCTGCGTGCCTTCTCCGAGACGCCGCGCCACCTCTTCGTCCCCGACGCCGTGCGGCACCGCGCCTATGAGAACGCGGCCCTCCCGATCGGCGCCGGGCAGACGATCTCACAACCATTCACGCAGGCGCGTACCCTCGAGGCGCTACGGCTGCGGGGCAGGGAGCGGGTGCTGGAGATCGGCACCGGCTCCGGCTACCAGACGGCGCTCCTGTCCCGGCTCGTCGCCCAGGTCTTCACGGTGGAGCGGGTCCGGGCGCTGGCCCTGGCCGCCCAGCAAGCCCTGCGCGCGGCGGCCGCGGGGAACGTGTCGGTGCTGCTGGGCGACGGGACGCTGGGCTGGAGCGCCTATGCGCCCTATGACGCCATCCTCGTGGCCGCCGGTGGTCCCGAGATCCCCGGCCCGCTGGTGGAGCAGCTGACGAGCGGCGGCCGCCTGCTGTTGCCGTTGGGCGACCGCGGCAAGCAGGTCCTCACGCTCGTGGAGCGCACCGAGACGGGAATCCGCCAGACTCCGCTTGGCGCCGCCCTCTTCGTCCCGCTCGTGGGAGAGCACGGATTCGATGCTTGAGCGCCTGGTGGACTGGCTGCTACATACGCTCCTCGACCTGGGGTACCCCGGCATCGTGGCCCTCATGGCGATGGAAAGCTCGGTCCTGCCGGTTCCGAGTGAGCTCGTCATGCCGCCGGCGGGCTATTGGATTGCCAAGGGTCGGATGAGCGTATGGGCCGTGCTCGCCTGCGGCGTCCTGGGAAGCATCCTCGGGGCACTCGCCAACTACTGGGTGGCGCAGCTCCTGGGGCGAGCGCTGGTTCGGCGGTTCGGCCGGTACGTGCTGTTGTCGGAGCGCTCCCTCGACCGCGCCGAGCGATTCTTCGCGGATCACGGGGAGATCAGTACGATGGTCGGCCGTCTGCTGCCGGTGGTGCGGCACCTGGTCTCGATTCCGGCGGGGATCGCCCGGATGCCGCTGTCCCGCTTCGTCCTCTTCACGGGGGCGGGGGCCTTTCTCTGGTGCAGCGTGCTCACGGGGATCGGGTATTTTCTGGGTCGCCACGAGGCCGTGCTGCGCAACGAAGAGGTCCAGCGCTACGTGGGACACGCCTTGATGGTCGTCATCCCGGTGGTCGTGCTGGGCATCGCCGTGTACATCGTATGGTTCCGGCGACGGCGCACCCGAGTGGCGGCGCGGGAAGACGGCGTGTGAGTGCGCAGCGGGCCATACGCTACCTGGTGCGGGGGCGGGTGCAGGGAGTGGGGTTCCGTTGGTTCGCGATGCGGGAGGCGACGCGATTGAACGTGAAGGGCTACGTGCGGAATCTGCCCGACGGCAGTGTCGAAGTGTGTGCGCAGGGGACGCGCGCGGCGCTCGATGCGCTGGAAGCGGCATTGGCCAAAGGTCCTCCCGCTGGGCGCATCGGGAGTGTGGAAAAGCAAGAACTTCCACACGAGACTGACATGGGTAACTCCTTCGAAATTCTGTAGTTCAACCAATGGGCAAGAACTAGATCAATGGATGACTCTTCGCGGATCCGTCACGCGGTTCGGGATGTCCCCGACTTCCCCAAGCCCGGCATCATCTTCAAGGACATCACGCCCGTGCTGCTCGACCCGCAGCTCTTCGGGCTGGCCACGCAGGGGATGGCGCGGCCCTTTGTGGCGGCGGGGGTGACACGCGTCGTCGCCATCGAGTCCCGCGGGTTCATGTTCGGCGCGCCGGTGGCGCTGGGACTGAACGCCGGATTGGTTCCGGTGCGCAAGCCGGGCAAGCTGCCTTCGACCCGGCATCGGGTGGAGTACACCCTGGAGTACGGGACCGACGCGCTCGAGATGCACGCCGATGCGATCGGAGCGGAGGACCGGGTCCTCATCGTGGACGATGTGCTGGCGACGGGCGGAACGGCGGAAGCGGCGGGCCGGCTGGTGCGCGAGCGCGGAGCGACTATCGCCGGCTTCAGTTTTCTGATCGAGCTGGGGTTCCTGAACGGTCGGGATCGGCTGACGCCGGTGCGAGTGGAGGCGCTGGTGCGCTATTGAGGCGGGGCTTGATTACGGCCGCATAACTCCAGTAAATTGCAGCGCTTACGCCCCTGTAGCTCAGGTGGATAGAGCAGCGGTTTCCTAAACCGTTGGCCGGGCGTTCGAGTCGCCCCAGGGGCATGGGGCTTCGGCGCGAGTACCTACGAAAGCGGGCAACGTGGCAACATCGGTTCGGACAGCAGCGGGAGCGGGTTCACACGAGAGCGATGACGCACTCATCGCGTGGATCGTGCGTCACCGCAAGCCGGTCTCCTGGGGCGCGGCGATCGTGATCCTGGCCGGCATATTTGTCGGGTGGAATATCCTCTCGACCAGGCAGAGCGAACGGATCGCGAGCCAGCAGCTGAGTTCGGCACGTTTCGCCCTGGAATCCAAGAACTACGCCCTCGCGGCCAGCGAGTTGGCGCGGATCGCCGAGAACTACTCGGGGTCGCGCTCGGCCGGGGAGGCGTCGATTCTCCTGGCCCAGACCCGGTTGGCACAGGGGCAGAATCAGCAGGCGATCGACGTGCTCAAGAAGTTCGCTCCCGAAGCGCCCGCCGACTACCGTGCGCAGGCGTACGGGCTGCTGGGCGCCGCCTATGAGAACGTGCAGCACCCGAAGGAGGCTGCCGAGGCGTACGAGCAGGCCGCCAAGGAGGCGCGGATGCCGTTTGCCCGGGCCCAGTACCTGTCAGATGCCGGGCGGGCCTGGCTATCGGCTCGGGATACGACCCGGGCGATCGCGGAGTATCAGGAGATCGTGGCCAAGCTGGATTCGACGGGATCGGCGTTCGAGGCCAAGGTGCGCCTGGGGGAGCTGCGGGCACCGACCAAGTGAGCGCTGTTTGCTTGGCTTCTCTAACTTCGTATAATAGATGTTATGTTAAGTACTACTGTGAATAGATGTGGATAAGGATGTTACGATGTGAGTACGCCTCTGAACACGATCCGCGCCTGCCCCTCCAGCCACACCTCCTCATACTGCCCGTTCCGTGACCGCTCGGCTCGCACCACGAGCGGCAGCCCGCTGCGGGTCATGATCGTCGCCGGAAGGTCGGACAGCCGCCACTCGCGCAGCATGCAGCACGCCGCCACGGCACCCGTGCCGCAGGCCAGCGTCTCCCCCTCGATGCCGCGCTCATAGGTGCGCATCGCCCAGACGGAGCGCCGCGCCGTCGGGGCCACGAAGTTGACGTTCGCCCCGCCGTTGCCGATGGCCGGGTCGAAACGGAGCTCGCGGCCTCGCCGCTGCAGGTCCAGCGCCTCGAGATCCTCCACGACGACCACCAGGTGCGGCACGCCGACCGTGGCGAGGCCGACACGGCGCTCTCCCGCCGCCAGTTTCACCGCCGGCTCCCTGGGGCCCTCCACGGCGGCCAGGTGCAGCTCGGCGCGGCCGTCGCCGCCCGGGCAGCGGCTCTCGTACACGGCGGCGTCGGTCTCGAGGCGCATGAGCGTGCTCGGCGCCAGCTCCAGGAGTGCGGCGAGCCGGGTGCTGCACAAGGCCGCGTTGCCGCACATGGCGGCGCGCGACCCGTCGCTGTTGAAGTAGGTCATGCGGACCGTGCCGGGGGCCGCGCTGGGCGTGACGAACACCAGCCCGTCGGCTCCGATCCCGGTCCCGCGGGCACAGACGGCGCGGATATCGTCCACGGTCCAGTCGTCGGGCGTCGTGGTGCGGCCGTCCAGCATGACGAAGTCGTTGCCCGACCCCGTCATCTTGTAGATGGCCAGGCCGACTAGATGCGACCGAACCACCCCAGCAGGCGGAGGCGCGGCACCATCCAGATCGCTTCGCGCACGATTTTTTTGTTCATCTTGCTTTGACCTTCCGTGCGATCCACGAACACGATGGGCACTTCCGCCAGCTTGAACCCTTTTCGCCATGCGCGTACGCTCATCTCGATCTGGAAGGCGTAACCATTGGAGCGAACCTGCGACAAGTCAATGGCTTGCAGCACTCGGCTCCGAAAGCACTTGAAGCCGCCCGTCAAATCCCAGATGCGCAACCCCGTGACCCAGCGGGCGTACACGTTCGCCCAGTAGGATAACATGAGTCGGCCGATCGGCCAGTTCACCACCGTCACCTTGCCGCCCAGATAGCGCGAGCCGAGCACCAGGTCGGCGCTGGCGGCGGCCTTGAGAAACTGCGGGAGGTGGGCCGGGTCGTGGGAAAAATCGGCGTCCATCTCGAAGACATAGTCGTAGCCCTGGTCCAGCGCCCAGCGGAATCCGGCGAGGTAGGCGGTGCCCAGGCCGAGCTTCCCTTCCCGGTGCAACACATGCACCCGCGGGTTGTCCCGCACCAGGCCGTCGGCGATCTGGCCCGTGCCGTCGGGGGACGCGTCGTCCACCACGAGCACCTCGAGTCGCGGGTCCTGGGCTAGGATCTGCGGGACGAGGTTCGCGAGGTTGGGTGCCTCGTTGTAGGTGGGGACGACGACCAGCGCCCGCTCAGCCACCCCGCTGCCCCCTCCGCCGCGCCACTCCGCTCCCGGCCCAGATGACGAGCAACAGCAGCGAGGCCAGGGTGATGAGCTTGCCGCGGGCATAGTAGCGGGACGAGAACTCCAGCGCCACCGATTTCGAGCCCGCCTTCACCGGCACGGTGAGGAGCGACGCATCGCCGCGCAGCGCCGTAGCCGGCTGGCCGTCCACCGTGGCGTGCCAGTCGGGATACCAGTTCTCCGCGATCAGCAGGTAGCTGTCCTGGGGTGGTGGTGGGTCGAGCGCGATCGTCATTCGCCCCGGCGACCAATGGGTGAACGTCGCCCGGGACGGGCTCGCGGCCGGCATTTGTGTCACCGGCTGCGGGTTGATCGATTGCGTCCGGTCGAACAGCACGAGGCGGCTGTAGTCGAGGCGCGGGTCGAGCAACGTCGGGACGATCTGATCGGTGTCGCCCTTGGCCGCGGCGGGAACGACCCGGAGGTACGGCGCCGCCGTGTCCGCCTCGTACAGAAACGCCGTCTGGCCCGCGCCGGTCGTCACCGGTCCAAGCGCCAGGTGATACCCGGGGATCCGCTGGGTATCCGGCAGGACGACGTACTGCACCGCGAGCAGGTTCCAGAGGCGCAGGTGGCCCAGGTTGGCGAATTGGCCCTGCGCGTCGAGTCCGAGGAGATCGTCGAACGAGCGCAGCTCCACGCTGCTGATCCCCCCGAGGACCTGCGGAATCCCGAATCGCATCAACGACATCTGGCGGTAGACGTCGGCGTTGAGGACGCGTGCCGGTTGCGCTGTGGCCTGCAGGCGGCGGATGATCGCATCGGGTGCGAACAGCTCTTGCTCGGGCCGGCTCCAGTTCCAAAACGGCTTGCCGGCCCGGTACAAATCGGCCCCGACGAGCGTGACGAGCAGCAGGCCGAAGGCACCCGCCGGCACCCGCCCGGCGGCGTACAGGAGGGCGAGGGCCGAGACGAGTCCCAGGCCGACGGCGCTTCCCAGTGCCCCGGCGAGGATTTCGCCCCGGGCCGCGACCGCGGTCTGGACCGGGTCGTGCGAAAACGCCGGGACGCCCCGCGCGAAGCTCTCAGCCATGGCGCCGAATACACCGATCAACGCCAGAAGCGCCACGAACGCCGCCGCGCCCAACGCTACCCTGAGAACCTGCTTCCCTTCCCCGCGCTCCAGTCGTTCGACGCCCATGGCGGCGAACGTCGCAGTCACCAGGGAAACGATGTACAACGCCATCCCCGGCGCCCGCGTCTTTTTGACATACGGGACGACCGCCCACCATAGACGGAAAAAGGGTGTGCTGCCGCCGAGCGAGACGAGCAGGAACAGGAGGCCGATGCCGAACATCCACCACGCCAGCTTGCGCCGGGACGTCCCTGCCCCGACCGCCGCGAGAGCGAGGACCGGGAGACCCAGATACTCGCTGTGGAATTTGATGATGTTGGGTCCCCAGTAGGTCTCGTAGTGACCGGCGAATCCCGACAGGAACAGCTCAGGGAAATGGCTCCACGGCAGCCCAAAGGACGAAGAGTATTCGTAGGTGGCGGCGCCGGCCCGTGGCGAATAGGGGATGTTGTGGAAGAACGGCAGCACCTGAATCATGGAAATCCCGAACCCGAGGACGACCGCCCCGGCGGCTCCCAGCAACGCGAGCCAGCGGTCCCGAGACGCGAGCCCCTCCGGCTCGCCGAACGCCAGGTACAGCGCGAACAGCCCGGCGGCGACCAGGGCATACTGCGTCATCTGGTATTGCGGCGACAGCAACGCCAGCCCGACCGCGAGTCCGGAGAGCGCGAATCCCTCCCACCGCCGCCGCCGCATTCCCAGCACCAGGCCGATCATCATCACCGGCAGCAGCGCGGTGACGAACAGCTTGCCGTCGTGCCCGGGACTCACGAGCGACAGCACGACGCCGCTCAGCTGGTAGGCGGTTCCTCCGGTGATCGCGGCGGTCCAGGAAAAGCCGAGCATGCGCAGCAGGAGGTAGAGCGCGAAGCCCGCCAGGACGTAGTGCAGCACGAACTCCAAGTCGATCGCCAGCGCAGTAGGCAGTACGAGCCGGAGCAGACTCGCCGGATAGAACAGGTCGCCGAAGCCCGCCACGGTCGGGAATCCCCCGAACGCGAGCGGATTCCAGAGGGGGATCCGGTGGGTGGTGGCGATCTGGTTCGCGCCCCACCAGCGGAACGCGTAGCCCGTCGCGAACTGGTCGCTGTGGACGCCGGCCAGGTATTGGCCGCTCCACATCGGAATGGACAAGATCGCGATCCACAGGCAGCAGAACCCGAACGCGACGAGGTTCGGTCTCGCCGGCGTGAAGGGTGCCGTTACGGGATTCGGTGAGGACGGGGGACGCGTCAGGGGCGTTCTCCAGGAGCGAACATGAACAGGAGTCCGGGCATCGCCTCGAGTACCGTCAACCAGAGGCGGGAGGCGAGGGCCACCAGCCAGGCTTCCGGTGCGGTCAGGAGGCCGAGATTCGTGAGGCTCGCCACCAGCATCGCTTCCCGAACCACGAGGCCCCCCGGGGCGAAGAGGGCCAGATACCCGACGAGATACGAACCCGTGTAACTTGCTATGTAGAAGGACGTTGCGCCAGCCGTGTGGGGCACGAGCGCGGCGCAGAACAGCCGGAACGCGACTCCATACAGCACCCAGGCGACGGCGGTGCCGACGGCGGCGAGCCACACGGCGCGCGCCGGGAGACGCGGCAGGACGACCCGCTGGTGCGAGAGCCGGGCGATCAGCGGGGCCGCCCAGGCGAACCCGATGGGCAGGAGCAGCAGTCCCGCCGCCAGAATCGCGGCGACCAGAATCCCGGTGCGCGGCCCCGCGTCGGCGAAAGAGCGGAACACGGCCGCTCCCGTCGCGAGCACCACGACGAATCCCGATGCGACGTTGGCGAGGTTCACCACGAGCGAAGACCCGGCAGCCGCGACCGGGGATACGCCCCGGCGCTGCGCCATGACGCCCATCGTGGCGATCTGCCATACTTTGCCCGGCAGGTAGCGCCCCAGGTTCGACACGAACCAGATACGGGTGGCTTGCCAGGAGCTGAGCCGTCCGCCCTCCGCCCAGGCGGCCAGCATCCCTCGCCAGATCTGGATCAGCACCGCGTAGGCGATCAGCACCGGGACATACGACAGGAGGATAATTCCCCAGGCAGGATGCGCCTGCACGAGCAGTGCGCGCACGCCCGCCCACTGTCCCACCAGTTGCCGTCCGGCGAACCACAGCACGGCGGCGACGAACAGGACCTGGATGGCGATCCAGACGGGCTTACGCGACATGGCCGGCGATAGCGGTGCGGTAGATCCCGGCATAGCGGGTGGCGACGGCGTCGGGGCCGAAGGTGGCGAGCATCGCCTGCCGTCCCGCCGTGCCCAGTCCGGCGCCACGGTCGGAACGGGACAGCAGGTCATCCAGCGCCCGTGCCAGCGCGGCGACGTCGCCCGGCGGCACGAGCAGTCCCGTCCGGCCGTCCACGATGAGATCGGTCAGTCCACCGGACGCGAACGCGACCACCGGGGTCTCGCACAGCAGCGCTTCCGCGGCGACCAGGCCCAGTCCCTCCTCCACCGCCGGCATGACGAGCGCCGTACAGGCGCGGTAGCGGTCGGCCAGCTCGGACTGCGGCAGCAACGGGAACCAGCGCAGGCGGTCGGCGACGCCGAGCGACTGCGCCAGCGCCGCCACGTCCGCGGGAGCGCTGCCGACGCCGACGACCACATCGACCGTAGGGCGCGCCCGCATCAGCGCGAGCGCGCGGAACAGATGCTCGATGCCCTTCTGCAGGTTCAGTTTCCCCACGAAGAGCAGCGTGTCCGGCGCGCGGGAACCGCCGGGGTGGAACAGATCGGGCTTGATGGGCATCGGCGCGACGACCGGGTGAACGGTCGGGACGATCGCTTCGGTCTCCGCCGCGAGCCAGCTCGAGACGGTCGTCACGGCCTCGGCGCGGGTCAGCACACGGCGGAACAACGCCGCGGCCGGGCGCGATGCGCGGGCCAGGCGCACGTCCGAGCCGTGCATCGTGATCACCAGCGGGACCCGCCACCAGCGGCGCAGCCAGGTGCCCACCATACCCCCGGGAAACCACCAGTGGGCATGCACCAGATCGGCGCGGAAGCCGCTCCGCATCCGCAGCGCCTTCGCAAACTCCGCCGCCATGAGCGATCCCAGGGCCGCTTTCGCGGCCCATGATGCCCGCACCTGGTCGCGCATTGTCCCGCTGTAGGCGAGCGTTTCCAACCGCGCGGGCGCGTAGCGAAACCGCTCGACGGCGATGCCCTCGTATTCCTCCCGGTTGGCCAGCCCCGGGGCGGCCGGCGCGATCACGCGCGTCTCGACGCCCTGGCCGCGGAGCGCCACCGCGAGGCGGAGCACGAACGAGCCGACGGGGTCGGTGGGAAACCGGGGATAGGAATGGGAGAGGAACAGCACCTTCATCGCGTGGGCTCTTCGAGCGCGACGACACTCTTGCCTTCGACCTCCACTCGGCCATCCGGCGCCACCCGTGCGATGCGGAGACGAGCCCGGGCCTCCCGCCAGCGAACCAGCTCGTCGAGCGTGCCGACGAATGGCTCGCCGGCCGACAGGCCATCCAACAACCGCCGGTAGGCGGCGGGCGCATCGGGAAATCCCAGCGGAGGAGTCACGTTGGGGTGCCAGACCCCAACCCAGAGACCTTCGACGGCGCGACACGCGCTCGCCAGCTCCAGCGCATCCGTGACCCAGGCCCCGGGATCTTCCACGTTGCGGTACTTGCTCAAGGCGCGATCCATCCAGGCGAACGGAACCTCCGCGAGCGGGCTCCCCTGCCCCTCCGCGTGCCACGCCGGCACCACGTCGCACACGCCGAGCCGGAACCCGTTGCGGTCGGCGAACCCGGCGGTGCTGTCGTATTGGAAGCCGGCGTCGCGCATCAGCCGCGGCGTGCGCTCGAGATCGAACCGCAGGAAGTGCTGGCGGACGCCCGCGACATCGCGCCGCGCCAGCGCTGCCAGACGGCTGCGTTGTTCGGTCATGGCCGCGGACACGGTCATCGTCGCGAAGCTGCCGTGGAGGCCGATGGCGTGACCGTCTCGCAGCACGGCTTCCAGCACGGCGCGCGCCGGCGTCGCCTCCGGTCGGTAGGTCAGATCACCGGCGAGGAACGTGCGCCAAGCAGGCGTTCCGCACAGCACGAACCAGGTCGAATGCACGCCGCGGTCGCGCTCCATCTCCAGCAGCGCAGCGATACCCTGGAACACGGGGTTCCTCCCGATCGCGCCGATGGCGGCCATCCCGGTACGAGCGGCCCGGCCCCAGGCTCCCTTGCGCGCCAGCTCGGCCAGGCGTAACGCCGTGAATGCCGGCCACCACTCCACCACGTCGAGATCATGGGTGACGGCGACCGCCCAGCGGCGCCCGTCGGGCCAGGGCGCCGCCAGGCGGAGTGGTCGGCGCCCGGCGGCGGCACCGGCGGCCGCGCGAAGGGCGGCCGCGGCCTTGCTCACGATGGGCTCCCGTTCCAGCCCTTCGGCCACGATCGCGTTCTCGGTCGACGGTACGCGCCCGAACCGGTCCCGCGTCGAGGCAGTTCGCTCGCGGGCGGCGTCCACGACATCGGCTACCAGGCGCAAGGCGGAACGGGCGACGTGGATCACGCCGTCAGTGGGGGCGATCCCCCACCCGGCGTCCCGCCAGCTCCGCAGCGAATCGAAGCGGGGCGGACGGTCGGTGAGATCGATCGTGACGACGTCGGCGGCGGCGTCGGCAACGGGGATGAGGCGGGCGAGATCGGTGAGGAGGGAGAGGGCGCGTCGGTCCGGGGCGCTCAGCGTGCCGGTGCCGGGCAGTCGAATCATGGGCGTGTATCATACACCGGCCGCGCGGGCGCTGGTAGCGCATCGTATCTTGTCTGCTCATGGGACAACTCCTCCTCCCCAAAGCCCGTCTGCCGCTGGGCCACCTGCTGGTGTTCGGCTGGATGCCGAGCCTGTTGAAGCGGCTCGCCTACCGTTGGCTGCTGGGATATCGCATCGGCAAGGGCGTGAAGTTCGGGCTGGGTGGCGTGGTCATCGGGAAGACGGTCGAGCTGGGCGATCATGTCGAGATCGGGATGCTCGCGATCGTCATGGGGCGTGAGATCCGCATCGGCCGGCATTCGAGCGTCGGCACGATGAGCTACCTGTCCTGCCGGGTGATCGAGATCGGTGAGGATGCGAAGATCCGCGAGCAGGTGTACGTGGGCGGCCCGCAGCTGCCCGAGTCGCGCTTCTCGCTGGGCAGCCGCACGATCATCCTCCAGATGGCCAACATCAACCCGACGAAGCCGGTGGTGATCGGCGACGATACCGGGATCGGCGGGCATTGCCTCATCTTCACGCACGGGGCGTGGCTCAGCAACCTCGAGGGGTACCCCGTGACGTACGAGCCGGTGACGCTGGGCAAGAGCGTCTGGCTGCCCTGGCGGGTGTTTCTGATGCCCGGCACCACGATCGGGGACGGCTCGGTCATCGGGGCGAATTCGCTGGTGAGCGGGACGATCCCGCCGAGCAGCCTCGCGGTCGGCTCGCCGGCGAAGGTGGTCCGCAGCGCGCCGGACTTCCCCAGACGGTTGAGCGACGACGACCGATCGAAGCTCGTGGCGCAGATGCTGGCCGAGTTCGACCGGTTCGTGGCCGACGATCAGGTGAGCGTCAGCGCCGATGGCGACTCGCGCCTCTATACGTACCGCGGCCGGGCCTCTCGCCTGCACTGGTGGCGGGGCGAAGGTCCGCCCCCGACGGTGGCGCGCGGAGAGACGGTCCTGGCGGAGCGGGCATTGCCCGCGACGACGCTCGTCGAGTACCGGGCGCGCGGGGCTTCTTGGCTCGATCTCGGCGCCAAGACGCGCAGCGAGGAGGGCTCTCCGCTCGCCGAGGAGTTGGCGTTGTTTCTGGGACGCTACGGGATCAGGTTGAAGCGCGATCGCTGAGCCCTATTGCAGGAAGATGACCCACCCGGCGCCGTTCGTCACCACGGCCGTCCCATCGTCCGGACTGAATGCGACATTGCGCGGTGCCCCACCGACGACGAACAGCGTCCGAACCACGAGCGTGGCCCGATCAATGATGTACAGGATTCCATTGATGGGATCGGTGACGTACAGCTGGGCGCCGTCCGGCGTTTGTCCCAGACCGTAACCGCCGGCGAGCAGCGGAATCCTGCTGGCCGTGCCCTGGGGCAGTTGAACCACGCTGAGTCCACTGTCTTCGTTGGCGACATACAGGCGAGAGCCGTCGGGTGCCACGGCCAATCGCTGTCGCTGCGAGCGCGCTGGCTGCGACGACCAGCAGATACCTCGTCGATCGTATAGAACCTCCAACCTGGACTTGCATCACGCCTTCGTCGAAACGCGCGTCCCCGGCGCACGCGTTCGTTCCTGGACCTCCTGTTCCTCCTTGATCTGGTCGATTTCCCGATGCAGCGCCCGGATCTCTTCTCGCTGCCCCGCGACGAGCTCGCCGACGAACCCGAACCCGAACAGGATGAGTCCGGCGATCACGAGCAGCAGCACGAGATACAGGAACGCGCGGTTGCCCTGCTGGTAGACATAGCGTTGGATGAACTCCCACACCCCGACCAGGAAGCCGAGGAAGACCAGCGCCGCGCCGGTGAACCCGAAGAAGAGCATCGGCTTGCGGCCGAAGCGCAATTGGAGCCAGACCGAGAGCAGATCGAGCACGCCGACCGGAATCCGCCCGAAGCCGAATTTGGATTTCCCCGCCTTGCGGGGGTGCAGCGGCACGGGACGCTCGGTGAGGCGGAACCCCTGCCCTGCCGCGATGACGACCATGAACCGGTGCCAGTCGGGCCGCATCGGGATCACATCCATGACCTCCCGCCGGTACGCCTTCACCGAATTCAGGTCGGTCACGCGCACGCCGAACAGCCAGCGGCATAGCCGATTGTAGACGCTGGAGACGAAGCGTTTGTCGTAGTGGCCCTGTTTCGCGCCGGTCGCGATATCGGCCTCGTCGGCCAGCACCGGCGCCACGAGCGTCGGGATGTCGGCCGGCAGGTACTGGAGATCGGCGGGCCAGAAGACGAGAATGCGCCCCGCGGCGGCTTCCGCGCCGGTACGCAGCGCGTCGGCGATCCCCCGCTGTGAGCGATGGGTGTGCACCTTGAGAAACGGATGCTGGGCGGCGAGCCGGCGCAGCACGTCGGGCGTGTCGTCGCGGCTGCCGTCGTCGATGACCACGAGCTCGCACGTGTAGGGCTGCGGCAGCAGGGCTTCCCGCACCAGGCGCACCAACTCCGGCAGATTCTCCGCCTCGTCCTTGGCCGGGACGAGAATGCTCACGTCGGGCCGGGCGGTGCCGGTGGCGAGGCTCACAGCCGCCGCCGCATGCGCGCGGGGAGAATGTTGAGCTGGTCGCGGTACTTGGCGACGGTGCGGCGCGCGATCCGCACGCCCTTGTTCCCGAACATCTCGACGATCTGCTGGTCGGTGAGCGGGTCCTTCGGATCCTCGTCGGCGACCATTTTCTGGATCTGCGCCTTGATGGAGCGGGCGCTCGCATCCTCGCCGGTCGAGGTCTGGAGGCCGCTCGAGAAGAAGAACTTCAGGGGCAGGAGACCGCGCGGCGTCTGGACGTACTTCTCGTTCGTCACCCGGCTCACGGTGCTTTCGTGCATGCTGATGACGTCGGCGACCTCGCGCAGCGTCAGCGGCCGCAGATACTCGACGCCTTTCTCGAAGAACTCGCGCTGCCGGTCGACGATGAAGTTCATCACCTTGAGCATGGTCTGGCGCCGCTGCTCGATCGCCTGGATCATCCAGTGCGCGCTGTTGAGCCGCTGGTTGATGAAGTCCTTGTTCTCGCCCTTGAACTGCTTCCGGTCCCGCGCGATGTCCTGGTAGGTCTTCGAAATGCGCAGCCGCGGCAGCCCGCCGTCGTTGAGCGTGACGTGGTACGCATCGCCGATCTTCTCGACCGTAAGATCGGGAATGATGTACGTGTCGTTGGCGGCCGCATACTGGAGGCCCGGTTTGGGGTCGAGCTTCGCCAGGACATCGGCCACGCGCTGCACTTCGGCCGGCTCGATGCCGAAGCGTTTGCCGAGGTCCGACCAGCGGTGGTTTTTGAGATCTTCCCACGCGTCCTTCACCAGCCGGTAGGCCAGCGTATCGGTCTGCTTCTTGTCCTCGAGCTGGAGCAGCAGGCATTCGCGCAGGTCGCGTGCGCCCACCCCGGGCGGATCGAGCGTCTGGATAATCCGCAGCATCTCTTCGGCTTCGGGCATCGCATAGCGCTGGACCTCCGCGTCTCCATCCCGCTTCTCCGCGAAGTCCTCCAGCATCTTGTTCGCGCCGGTGATGATCTCCTCCAGGGTCGCGCCGAGATATCCGTCCTCGGCGATGTTGCCGAGGAACTCCTCGGCGAGCAGCCGCTGGCGGGGGGACAGGTCCAGCATCTGGACCTGGTCCTTGAGATGATCCGAGAGGTCGCGCGCTTCGACCGAGACGGGCTCGACGTACTCGCGGGCTTCGGAGAGATCGCGGCGGCCCGCCATCGCTTCGGCGCCGTCGTCGAGGAGGATGTCTTCCCAGTTGGGCTCGTCGTCGCCCTGTTTCTCCTTCTCGATCTTCTCTTTCTCGGCGGTCGTGGCCTGCGACTCCTCGGGCTCCTCCTCGGTCTCCACCATTTCCAGGAACGGGTTGCCGAGCAGCTCCTGCTTCAGGTGCTGTTGCAGGTCGAGGAGCGGCATGTACAACAGGTCCATCGCCTGGAAGAGGCGTGGATTGATGCGCAGGTCCTGCCGCATCCCGACATGCTGCTGCAGGCCGGGCTTCACGCGGCCTGCCCCAGCCGGGCGCGGAGCCGGGCCGTGAGCGTGGGTCCGAGGTAGCGATGGGCCACCTGGTCGTCGAACACCAGCTCGCGCACTGTGCCCGACACCTGCACCCGGCCCTCGAACATGATGTAAGCCCGATCCACGATGTCGAGTGTCTGTTCCACGTTGTGATCGGTGATCAGCACCCCGATGCCGCGCTGCCGCAACCCAGCGACGATGGTCTGGATGTCGTGCACCGCGATCGGGTCGACGCCGGCGAACGGCTCGTCGAGCAACAGGAACTTCGGCTGGGTGACCAGCGCCCGGGTGATCTCGAGCCGGCGCCGCTCGCCGCCCGAGAGCTGGTACGCCTTCTGGCGCCGCAGGTGCTTCACCCCCAGCTCATCGAGCAGGCGCTCCAGCCGGGCGGCGCGCTCGCCGGCGTCGATCGGCAGCGTCTCGAGGATGGCGAGGACGTTTTGCTCCACCGTCAGCTTGCGGAAGATCGACGGCTCCTGGGCGAGATACCCGAGCCCGGCGCGCGACCGGCGGTACATGGGCTCGGCCGTGATGTCCTGGCCGTCCAGATGGATGGTGCCGTGCTCCGGCCGGATGAGGCCCGTGAACATGTAGAACACCGTGGTCTTGCCGGCCCCGTTGGGTCCCAAGAGGCCGACGATCTCGCCCTGTTGCAGCTGGATGCTCACATCGTCCACCACCCGGCGACCTTTGTACGCTTTGACGAGTCCGGAACTCTCGATCCGGCTGCCCTGCCGCGCGCCGGTCGCCGCTGTGGCCCCGGTGGTTTCGGCGCGCTCCAGCGTCGCCGTGGCCGCCGCGACCAGCCGCTCCGTCATCGCCGGGCGATCCGCGGCGAGCTCCGGCCAGAGCTCGGCGGCGACTGCGACCTGGGCGTCGTCCCGCCATTCCGTGGGGATGGTGACGATGCGATCGAGTGCCAGCCGGGGCAGCACCGAGTCCCGGAGGTATTCGCGCGCCTCGTCCACCGAGAGACTCCCTGATTCCTCAGGCGACGTCCCGTGCACGCGCGCGCGAATCTGGAGGAACTGCTCGCGGTAGGCCACGGCGAGGGCGCCGAAGGGGGCGTGCCCCTGCTCGTCGGCCACCTGGACGAGCGCGGCGGCGGCGAGCGGCAGGGATGAGTCCCGGGCGGCGAGCAGCGTCTCGAGACGGGTCACGTAGAGTCCTTCTTGGCCGTGGAATCGGGAACCGGCGGTCGGGGTTCCAGGTGCACCCCGTCGGCCCGCCCGCCGACGGTGACCCGGTCGATGTGCGCCTGCTTGAGAACGATATCGATGGTCTTGCCGCGCGAGTAGTTCAACGACGGAGCCGTGGTCGAATCACGCCCGTACATATGCGTCAGCGCCCGTGCCGACCCGTGCGCGATGATGCGGCGGATGCGGCTGCGGGGCTTCCCCGTCGAGTCGGATTCCTGTCCCCACCGGGCGGTCAGCGTGTCGCCCGCGATACAGTCCACTGAGGTGCCGAGGCAGCTGGAGAGGCAGTCGGTGTTGTCGCCGGTGCACGTTCCGCGCACCCCGGGGACGGTGGAGTCGCGCTTGGAGGCGGAAAAGGCCCGACCGAACCCACGGCCCTCGGTGAGTACCTGGTCCGGCACGTCGAGCGCCAGCGAATCGGCCCGGATGTCCTGCAGGGCGGAAACGGCATGGGGGCGCGAGACCGTCCCCCAGGCGAACGCCTGCTGCAGCTTGCGGCGCTCGATCGCGAGATGCACCGTGTCGGCGGTCAGCACCCAGTCGACGCTCGTCGCTTTGCCGTTGCCCAGGGCTTTGACCTTGCGGATCTCCCGGGCCTGCAGCGCCAGCTCGATCCGCGTGCCGGTGAGGGTATAGCTCTGGGTGCCTTTCCCCTGGACCCGCGGGCTGCCGATCAACACGCCCTGCCCGACCGTCTGATCGAGCAGCATGGAGTCGGCCTGCGCCGCGAAGTCGCTGCGATCGATGGTGGAATTGCCGCCGGACCACATGCGATCGTTGCCCTTGAACCGCACCCGGTCCGCCACGATGACGTAGGGCTCGGTGGTGTCGGCCGCGCCGCCGCCGCGATACTGAATCGTGGGACGCTGGGTCGCGTACATCTCGACCGTGTCGCGGATGCCGGCGGCGGACCGCCAGTAGGTGAGGTTCGGGCCGCGCAGGACGGAGCCGTTGCTCTTGTTCACCGCCACGACGTTGTTGTGCGCCTCGAGCTTCTCCTCGAGCCGATAGTAGGAGGCCAGGTTGGCATCCAGTGTCATGGACGTATCGCGGATGCGTACCGTGCCGATGAGGTCGAGCCGATTGGCGGGAGCGACCCAGATCATGCTGTCGGCAGCGAGGGTGGTGGTCGTTCCCTGGCAGTGGGCGCGCACGCCGCCGCCGGCGTAGATGTTCTGCACGCCGGGCGCGACCTCGACCTGCCGTCCCTGGTGGCCCACGGTGTCCACGACGAGCACGCACGGGCGGCCGCGGCTCGAATCCGCCGGCGGTGACGCCACGGGTTGCTGCAGCGCGAGGAGGAGAACGGAGAGGATCACTGGTTGGGCAGCGTGAAGTGGCCTCCGGTCCCGCGTGGACGGGTGGCCGTGACATTCCTGAATTCGGGATCCGACACGAAGCCGTCGCCCTCGACGTGCCGTCCCGGCGCATCGAAGACGAACGCCTGGTCCGAGGACACCTGGTTCGTCACCTGCCGGTAGCGCATGACCTCGCTCTTCAGGGTGCGCCCGTCACCCGCTCCCACGACGACGACGTTGCCACGACCCTCCATGTCACCGGTGGACCAGTGATACGTCCCTTCCCGGGCCGTCATGGTCGACGTCTCGCGGCCGTCGGTGTCGTAGAACGTGATGTGCACGTTGCGCAGCTCCGCCAGCTGCATCGGCTGATAGAAATACGCCGTGTCGGCCCGCACCCGCGCCCGCACCACGCCGTCGCCCGTCACGTAGTGGGTCATGTCGATCAGCACCTGATCGGCGGTGTCGGCCGCGGTCACGGTGGCGGTCGGCTTGGCGCCGGAGCTGCAGGACGAAGACGTCAAGACGAGAGACGTCAAGACGAAATACGTCGAGACGAACAACGTCGAGAGGAACGACGTCTCTCCTCGACGGTTCTTCTCGACGCTTTTCCTCTCGACGTTTCTCCTTGACGTCGTTCGCATTTACACCGCCCCCGCTTTCATGAGATCATGCAGATGCACCATGCCGATGATCTTCTTTCCCCCGTCGAGGACCGGCAGCGCCATGATGCCGTGCCGCTCCATGAGCGCGACGGCAGCCGAGGCGAGGGTGTCGGCCGTGGTGGTCTTCGGGGTCCGCGTCATCACCTCGCGCACCGGCAGATTGAGAAACTGGTCGGTCCGCTCCATCAGCCGGGTCAGATCGCCCGCGGTGACGATGCCCGCGAGCTCCCCGTTCCCTGTGACGACCGCCACCGTGCCGCGCTTCTGGGCGAGCAGCACGACGCATTCGCGCATCGGGCGCTCGGGCGCGAGCGTCGGCAGCCCGGTCGTCAGCATCACGTCTCCCACGCGCAGCAACAGTCGCCGTCCCAGTGCGCCGCCGGGGTGGAGCGCCGCGAAATCCTCGCGGCGGAATCCCTTGACTTCGAGCAGCGTGACGGCGAGCGCATCGCCCAGGGCGAGCGCCACGGTAGTGCTCGTCGTGGGCGCCAGCGTTTCGGCGCAGGCCTCCTCGGCGCCGCCCGCGTCGAGCACGACGCTCGCGGCCCGGGCGAGCGAGGACTCCGGCGCCCCCGTGACGGCGACGATCGGCACGCCGAGGCGCTTCAGCTGCTCCACCAGACCGAACAGCTCGTCGGACTCGCCGCTCTTCGAGAGCAGCACGGCCACATCGTCCCGTCCCACGATCCCCAGGTCCCCGTGCAACGAGTCCACCGGGTGGAGAAAGGCCGCCGGCGTACCGGTCGAGGTGAACGTCGCGGCGATCTTGCGCGCGATCAGCCCCGACTTCCCGACGCCGGAGACGATCAGGCGTCCGCGCGCGGCCGCCAGCAGGTCCACGGCGCGCGCGAACGGCGCTCCCAGCTCTCGGGCGACGCGTTGGATCGCGTCGCCTTCGAGCGCCAGAACGCGGCGGCCCCGCTCAACGAGATCGGGCGCCGTGCCGGGCGGCATCGCCCCGCTCCTCCAGATATTGCCGCACCAGGCCGTCCCACGCCCCGCGGGCCTTGAGGATAGTCTCGGCGATCTCGCGGGCCGCACCGCGGCCCCCCGGTGCGGTGGTGACGTACCGGGCGGCGGCCTTCACCTCGGCGACCGCGTTCGCGACGGCGATCGGAAAGGCGACCCGGGTGAGCAGTGGCAGGTCGGCGAGGTCGTCCCCGGCGAAGGCGCACTCGTCGAAGCCGATCCCGCGCCGCGCGAGAATCGCCTCGAAGGCCGGGAGCTTGGCCGCGGCGTCGTCCTGGACGACTTCGTCGACCTCGATCTCGCGTGCCCGCAGCGTCGTCGCCTCCGACACGCGTCCGCTCACCACGACCACCGTGAGGCCGGCGGCGCGCAGCAGTTTCACCGCCATGCCGTCCTGGATGTCGAACCGCTTCAGCTCCACGGCGTGGTCGCCGACGCGTCCGAGGTACACGCCGCCGTCGGTGAGGACGCCGTCCACGTCGAACCCGACGAGGCGCAGCCGCAGGGCCAGATCGGCGTCAAGCACGGACCGGCACTCCACGCACCCGCTGCCAGAGGTCGAGCGCCAGCGTCACCACTCCGGGCAGCTCGTCCAGTGACAACATGTTCGGTCCGTCGCTCGGCGCATGCGCGGGATCGGGGTGGGTTTCGAGAAAGAATCCGTCCGCCCCAGCCGCGGCCGCCGCGTAGAGCAGCGGCGGAATGAACTGCCGCAGGCCGCCGCTCGCGCCGTCGTCGCCCTGCCCCGGCTGCTGCACCGAATGGGTGGCATCGAACACGACCGGCGTGCCGCATGCCGCGCGCAACCGCGCGAAGCTGCGCATGTCCACCACGAGGTCCCCATAGCCGAAGAACGTGCCCCGCTCCGTCACCGCCACCTCGGCCGCCCCGCCGCCGCGCACCTTCTCGACCGCCCCCGCCATCTGCTCCGGTGCCATCCACTGCCCCTTCTTGACGTTCACCGTCCGGCCCGATTTGCCGGCTGCGACCAGCAGGTCCGTCTGGCGGCACAGGAACGCCGGGATCTGCAGCACGTCGGCGACCTCAGCTGCGGCGGCCACCTGGGCGACCTCGTGCACGTCGGTGAGCAGCGGCAGGCCGGTCGCTGCGCGGACCCGCTCCAGGGCACGCAACCCCTCGTCCAGCCCGGGGCCGCGTTTCGCCGCGAGCCGGGAGCGGTTGGCCTTGTCGAAGGACGCCTTGTAGATGACGTGTAATCCCAGCCGGGCGCCGAGCGCGACCAGCGCCTCGGCGACCTGGAGGTTCAGGGCGTCGGATTCGATCACACAGGGCCCCGCGATGAGGAACGGGGCCGAGCCGTCGCCGAACTGGGGCATGTCAGCCGGTGGCGCGGGCGACCAGCGGGACCGCGGCGTCGGCCGCCGCCGGGCGGGTGGTGCGGCCGGCGAGCGCGGCGCCGATGAAGCCGGCAAACAGGGGATGTGGGCGCATCGGCCGCGATTTGAGCTCGGGGTGGAACTGGCAGCCGATGAACCAGGCGTGGTCCGGCAGCTCGATCATCTCGACCAGCGATCCGTCGGGCGAGAGCCCCGAGCACCGCATGCCGTATTCGGCGAGCACGTCGCGGTAGGCGTTGGAGACCTCATAGCGGTGCCGGTGGCGCTCGCTCACCTCGGTCGCGTTGTACACCTGCGCCACGCGCGACCCGGGCCGCAGCCGGCAGGGGTAGGCGCCGAGCCGCATGGTGCCGCCCATCTCCTGGATGCCCTGCTGCGTGGACATCAACGCGATCACAGGATTGGCGCATTCCGGTGCGAACTCGCTCGAATTCGTATCGGGAATGTGGCAGACGTTCCGCGCGAACTCGACGATCGCCACCTGCATGCCGAGGCAGATGCCGAAGAACGGCAGCTGGTGCTCGCGCGCCCAGCGGATCGCTTCGACCATGCCCTCCACCCCGCGCACGCCGAAGCCGCCCGGCACGAGCAACGCGTCGAACGGCGCCAGCAGCTCGCCCGCCGCTTCCTGGTCGGTGAAGCGATCGGAGGCGATCCAGCGCACGTCCACGCCGGCCCCGTTGGCGATGCCGCCGTGGATCAACGCCTCGTTGATGCTCTTGTAGCTGTCGGCGAGCTCGGTGTACTTCCCCACCACGGCGATGCGCACCCGGCGCTCGGGATGCAGGATCTTGTCCACCATCGCGCCCCAGGCGCGCAGGTCGGGCTCCTTGGTCTCGAGCTTCAGCCGGTTGCAGACCTCCTTGTCCAGGCCCTGCTCGTTCAGCCGCAGCGGGATCTCGTAGATCGTCTGGACGTCGGGGCTCTCCACCACGCAGCCGAAGTCCACGTTGCAGAACTGGGCGATCTTGCGCTTCAGCTCTTCGGACAGCGGGCGCTCGGTGCGGCAGATGAGGAAGTCGGGCTGGATTCCGATCTGCATCAGCTCCCGCACGGAGTGCTGCGTGGGCTTGGTCTTGAGCTCGGCGGTGGCGGCGATGTAGGGAACGAGGGTGAGGTGGATGAACAGCGTGTTTTCCCGCCCCACATCCTGGCGGAACTGACGGATCGCTTCGAGGAACGGCAGCGATTCGATATCGCCGACCGTGCCGCCGATTTCGGTGATGACCACGTCGTGATCGGGGGCGAGGCGGCGGATCGCCGACTTGATTTCGTCGGTGATGTGCGGGATCACCTGCACGGTCGAGCCGAGGTATTCGCCGCGGCGCTCCTTGGTGATGACCGAGAGGTAGATCCGCCCGGTCGTGACGTTGTTCACCTGGGAGAGCGAGCGGTCGATGAAGCGCTCGTAGTGCCCGAGGTCGAGATCGGTCTCCGCGCCGTCGTCCGTGACGTACACCTCGCCGTGCTGGAACGGCGACATGGTGCCGGGATCGACATTGATGTAGGGATCGAACTTCTGGATCGTCACCTTGAGACCGCGCTCGGCGAGCAGCCGTCCGAGCGAGGCCGCGGCGATTCCCTTGCCGAGGGAGCTCACCACGCCACCGGTCACGAACACGTACTTCGTCGAGCTCACGGACTCACCTCCCTCAGGTGCCGGGCCAGGGCCTGCTCGGCCCATTCGAGGTCTTCGGCGGTGTCCACACCGGGCGCCGGCGACTCGTCGAACAGCGCCACGCCGATGGGCATGCCGTGTAGCAACGGCCGGAGCTGCTCGAGGCGCTCCCACCGCTCCTCCGGAACGGGAGGCAGGCGCACCCACCGGCCCAGCGCCTCCCGCGTGTATCCGTACACCCCGACATGCTGATGATAGACGACGTCCCCCGTGGCGTCGCGGTCGAACGGAATCGGGGCCCGCGAGAAGTACACGGCGCGGTTACCGGGAGGGGGACCGACCACGACCTTCACCCGGTTGGGGTCGGTGGCGAAACGGCGGTCCAGCGATCCGGCGGCGGTCCCGATCGGGTCCCCGGCGCGCAGCCGTGCCAGCGTCCCGTGCACCGCGGCGGCCGCGACCAGCGGTTCGTCACCCTGGATATTCAGGATGAGGTCGAAGGCCGCATATTCGCTTTTGGCAATGACTTCGGCGACTCGTGTGGTGCCTGATTCGTGCGTCGAGGCGGTCAGCGTGGCCTCCACGCCAGCGCCCCGCACGACGTCGGCGATCTCCTGGGCGTCGGTGGCCACGACGACCCGGTCGCACACGTCGAGATCGATGAGGCGATGAGCGACGCGGAGGACGAGGGGTTCTCCGGCGAGGAGCCGGAGGGGCTTACGAGGCAGGCGGCTGGAGCCCAGCCGAGCAGGAATCACGCCAAGGACGGGCACGGGCCAAGATACAAAATCTGTGCCGCGGGGACAAGAGACGGCCGATTAGCTTGGAGGTGAATGCTCGTTCAGGCGCTGTCATTCGGTCAATCCGCGCTCGATGCGTGCGACGCCGCCCTCCAGTGGCTCGTGGGGGCTTCGCGCGGTTCGACCTATTTCGTTGCCCGCTGGATCTTCCTGCGGGCACTCGGTCTGATCTTCCTGATCGCCTTCATCTCGCTGTGGGTGCAGGTGAAGGGGCTGATCGGGAGCCAGGGTATCCTCCCCGCGCAGGATCTGTTGCGGTCCGCGCAGACGCAGCTCGGCCCCGAACGGTATCGGCTGCTTCCCACCGTGTTCTGGGCAAACGCCAGTGACACCGCGCTCAACGTCGCCTGCGCGCTCGGGACCGCCGCCGCCCTCGCGCTGGTCGCCGACATCGCACCCACCGTGATGCTGGTCGTCCTGTGGGTGGTGTACCTCTCGCTCACGGTCGTGGGGCGGGACTTCCTCGCGTTCCAATGGGACGTGCTGCTGCTCGAAACCGCTCTGCTCGCGCTCTTCCTCGCCCCGCGGCACCTCATCCCGGGTCGAGCCGGTGCCGCAGTATCCGCGCTCGGGTTGGTCCTTCTGTGGTGGCTGTTGTTCCGCCTCAGCTTCGCCTCCGGGGTGGTCAAGTTGACCTGGGGGGACGCGACGTGGCGACACCTCACGGCCCTCGATTACCACTTCTGGACCCAGCCGCTGCCCACGTGGACCGCGTGGTTCATGCAACAACTGCCGGTGTGGTCGAAACGGCTCGCGGTGCTGGGCACGTTCGTGCTGGAGATCGGCTTCCCGTTGCTGATCTTCGGGCCGCGCCCGCTGCGGCTCGTGGCGTGCGCCGGGATCGTCATCATGCAGCTCGGCATCTTCGCGACCGGCAACTACAACTTCTTCAATCTGCTCACGATCGCGCTGGCGCTGCTGTTGATCGACGACCAGCTGTGGGCTCGCGTCCTTCCGGATGCCGTAGTGCGCTGGAGCGGCGCCGGGGGTGCCGCATGGCGCGCGCCCGGCGTCGTGCCGTTGGGGCTCGGCCTCGTCCTGCTCGTGGCGAGCACCCTGCGCTTCGCCCAAACGCTGGGCCCGGGGGCGCCGGGCGCCGGCCCACCGGGGGTGGTCCTCGGCTGGCTCGAGCCGTTCCGCAGTATCAACGGGTATGGGCTGTTTCGCGTGATGACCACGGTGCGGCGGGAGATCGTGCTGGAGGGGAGCGACGACGGCCTCACGTGGCGGGCGTACGAGTTCAGGTACAAGCCCGGAGCGGTGGGCCGTCGTCCCGAATTCGTGGAACCGCATCAGCCGCGGCTCGATTGGCAAATGTGGTTCGCGGCGCTCAGCGAGTACGAAGCGACGCCGTGGTTTCAGGGCCTGCTCGTCCGGCTGCTGCAGGGGTCGCCGCCGGTGTTGCGCTTGCTCGCGGTGAACCCCTTCCCCGATCACCCGCCGCGCTACGTGCGCGCGCTGCTGTACGACTATCGCTTTACGTCGCCTGCGGAGCGCCGTGCCACCGGGGCGTGGTGGACGCGCACGCCGCTCGGAGCCTACAGTCCGGTGGTATCGTTGCGGCCCTAAGCCTCCGCGTGGGCCACCTTCAGGAAGTTCTCCAGCAGCCGTTTCCCGTGCTCGGTCCCGATCGATTCCGGATGGAACTGCACGCCGTACAGCGGGAATTGGCGGTGCTTCATGGCCATGATCTCGCCGTCGCGGCCACCGCCCCGGTCGCCCGACCAGGCGGTCACGATGAGATCGTGCGGCAGCCCGGCCCAGTCGACCACCAGCGAGTGATAGCGCATCGCCGTGAACGGCGACGGAATGCCGTCGAACAGCTCGTCGGCCAGGTGTTCCACCGGGCAGGTCTTGCCGTGCATCAGCCGGTCGGCGCGCACCACCCGGCCGCCGAACGCTTCGCCGATCGCCTGATGCCCGAGGCAGACGCCGAGCACGGGGACCTGGCCGGCCAGGGCCCGCACGAGCGGGACCAGGATGCCGGCCTTCCCGGGGACGCCGGGCCCCGGCGACAGGACGGCGGCGTCGGGCTTGAGCGCGAGGACGTCGGGCACGGCGAGCGCGTCGTTGCGGTACACGACGGGCTGCTCCCCGAGCTCGCCGAGGTACTGCACCAGGTTGTAGGTGAACGAATCGTAGTTGTCGAGTACGAAGAGCATGCGGAAACCTAACGCTCCCTGGATTCCATCGCGTCCAGCACCGCCACGATCTCTTCCCCGAAATAGTAGCGGACTTCCTCCCGGATGCCGCGGTACAGCGAGGGGCCCGTGCCGAGGCACACCAGCTCGTCGTCGTGCGCTTCGACGGCCGGACACAGCACGCCGTCCTCGAACGTCAGGGGAAACAGCGAGTCCACGATCGACTTCAGGTCGTGGTGGTCGATTCCCCGCTCCAGGCAGAATGCATGCAGCAGGCACCCCCGGCCCCGGCGGTTCAGGAAGACGCACGCGCCGTCGAGGACGCTCGTGCGCCAGGTTTCCCCGCCGGGGGAATCGGGATCGGCTTCGCGCTCCGCGGTGAACCAGCGGTCCCGGGGAATCCCGGTGTAGGCTTCGAGCGCGCCCGCGTGGGACAGGATGCGCTCGGCGGTGTCGCGATCCACGTCCACCCCGAACTGGCAGCACCAGTCGTGGCAGAACGTGCACTGCAGGCAGTGCGTGAAGTAGCGACGCCGGAAGATTTCCGGGTCGACGGCGTGCAGGACCGGCACGCCGTAGCGACTCGGGAATCCACGCGGGAGTGGAAGGACGGTCAATCGGTCAGAATGAAAGTGATCTTCAGGTCCACCCGGTAGCTGCTGACCTTCCCGTTGTCGATGTCCACTTTCATCCCCTTGATCCAGGCGCCCTTGATGTTCTTCAGTGTCTTGCTCGCGCGGGCAATGCCGGCTTGCACGGCATCGTCAAAGCCCTTCGTGGACGTGGACGTGATTTCGGTGACCTTGGCAACGGACATAGGAGCGTCCTCCGAAGATGGTAGACCGGCTACAGCGACAGCACGTAGTGACGAAACTCGAGGTCGTGCTGGTACCCCATGCCCTCGTATAACGCCTGCGCGGCGGTGTTGGTGTGCGCGGTCTCCAGCTCGACGGTGACGGCGCCCTGCCCGCGCGCGAACGTGTGGGCGGCCTCCATCAGGCGACGCCCTACTCCGGCGCGCCGCTCAGCGGGATCCACGTACAGGTCCGACAGGATCCAGATGGAACGGCAGGACAGCGAGGAGAAGAGTGGATAGAGCTGCGTGAAGCCGCAGGGAGTCGCGCCGTCCGTGGCGAGGAACACCACGGATTCGCCGTTGGCGAGCCGGTCGGCCAGGAACCGACGGGCGAGGGCCAGGTCGGCGTCCCGGCCGTAGAACCGGCGGTACGCATCGAACAGCGGTGCCACGAGCTCGACGTCCGCGGTCGTCGCGCGGTGAATCTCGACCACAAGAGCCTCCTCCCGCTGTGACGCGAGGTTCCCTGACGCAGTCTCGGGAGGGAGCGGCATCGCTTTCCCGTGGTCGCAAATGTAGCGCGAGGCCCTGTGGCTCGACATGGCACGTCGGGTCGGCGCGACTGGACGCCTCGAGCGCCGTCGGTTAGCCTGCCCTGAGACTCCAACGAGGAGGCAAGATGCATCGGGTGCGGTTAGCAGTCGTGACGCTGATGGCCATGGCCGCGATCGGTACGGCGATTGGCTGCAGCGATAGCGGGACAGGACCAGGCGGTGGAGCAGTAGATCTCACGGGCACCTATGATCTCGTGTCCCTCACCTTCGGGCTGCCGACGACTGCTGGGGGATTGATGGTGATGTCGAGCTCGACGTTTGCCGACTCGATTCACGTGACCTCGCCTGCCGACACCGTGATCCTGCTGGCGGGCACGTACGTTACCAAGGGCAGCGACTCGATCTATCTGACCCCGCCCTCTCCCTTTCCTCAGATTCCCGGGACCTTCAGGCGCAACGCGGCCAAGGATACGCTGGCACTCAATCTGTCCTTTTCCGGCACGGCTCTGGCCACGGTCTGGCACAAGCGCTGATGCGGGCAGCGGCGGTCGAGCCACGCAGCGGCGGGCCGGCCCTTGTCCGCCTCGTCGCGCTGCTCTGCGTCATGTCGCTCCGCAGCGTGACGGCGCAGGGCGCCGCTGGGGCGGTGCTCACGGGCACGGTCACCGACCGGGAGTCGGGCGCCGGCGTGGGTGGGGCGGTGGTCCTGCTCCGGAACACGTTGCTGACCGCGCGGACCGACGAGATGGGCCGGTTTCGTCTGTCGGCCGTGCCGGCGGGGCGATACACCCTGAAGGTGCTGGCGATCGGTTATGCCACCGACTCCCTCGTCGGGCTGAGCATTTCGGAGGGCGAACAGGCGCCCGTCACCGTGTTGCTGCGGAGCGTGCCGGTAGGGCTTGCCGATGTTGTGGTTACCGCGAGCCGCGCCCCAGAGGGCTCGAGTGAGTCGGGCGCGAGCGTCACGATGCTCTCGGCTCAGGAGCTGTCCAGCCGCAACGTGACCACGCTCGATCAGGCGCTGCAATTCGAGCCGGGCGTCACCTTCAACGCCGGGCAGATGGACATCCGCGGCTCGACCGGGCTCGCCCGCGGCGTGGGGAGCCGGGTCCTGTTGATGCTCGATGGACACCCGATTCTGAGCGGTGACGGCGGCGAAATCGATTTCGAGTCGCTGCCGCTGCTGGACGTTGACCGGGTGGAGGTGGTGAAGGGCGCCTACTCGGCACTGTATGGAAGCAACGCGCTGGGCGGGGTGGTCAACCTCCTCACCACGCCCATCGACGACCGATCGGCCACCGTCATACGTGCCCACTACGGCGCCTGGCAGCTGCCCGATCGCTATCGTTTCACTAGCGGCTCGCTCGACGAGCAGGGGTTGGGACTCCAGCATTCCCGGCGGATCGGAGGGATCGGCGCCCGGTTCTTCGTCGGCCGCGAGCTATCCGACGGGTACCGGCAGGACGACGAGCAGGCGCGCTGGCTGGCCCGGTTGAAGCTCACGTCGCCCGACGGGTCCGCCCACCCCTGGGACGCATACGCGCTGTGGGCGCGTGAGCGGCTCGGTGAGTTCTTCACCTGGCGCCCGGATTCGCTACAGCCCGACACGCTCAATTTCGCTGTGGATCCCGCGAGCCAGAACGACCACGAAATCGACTACAAGCTGCTCACTGGCGCCACGTTCACGCCCATCGCTCGTGCGAGTACGCTGCTGCGCGTCAGCCCGTACGTCAACTACAACAGCGTCCAGAACTATTTCCACGACAACGGCGACCACCATCGCGCCGCGCGGCTGGGGGGGACCATGGATCTCTCACACCGGTCCGGCGGGTCGCACGCACTGGATGTCGGGATCGAGGTCGCCCATACCCTCGTCGCATCGAACTTCCTGGGCATGCAGACCAACGGCGGCTCGGCGCACCAGATCAACATCAATGACGATGCGATGTTCGCCCAGGACCAGTGGCGCATCTCGGGTCCCTGGACGGCGTCGCTTGGGGGCCGTCTCGACTACCACCACGCGACCGACGGCATGGCGGAGTGGGCGGCCAGCCCAAAACTCGGGATCACTTTTCGGCCCTGGAGCGGGCTGTCGCTTCGCACGTCCGTCGGACACGGCTACCGCTCGCCCAGCGCCATCGAGCAGTTCGTGAACACCACGCAGTTCGGCATCCAGGTGATCCCCAACCCGGTTCTCCGGGGCGAGCGAGCGTGGTCGCAAGAGATCGGGGTGACGGCGACGCCATGGGCTCGGCTGCGGGTCGATGGCGCGGTTTTCCAGAGCCAATACCATGATCTGATCGGCCCGGTGGTCCTGTTCTGCCCCGCCCCACCCAGCCCGCAGGCGCCGAGCTGCCCGGCGGGCGTCTCCGGATTCGTGGCACAGTTCCAAAACCTCACGCGGGCGCACGTACGCGGATTGGACTTGAGCGTGAAATCCCGTGTGATCGGTGATCTGCTGGACCTGGAGGCGACCTACCTGTGGCTCTCGACGAGAGACGATTCGTCGGGCGCACCCCTGCCCTACCGCTCTCGGCACAACGTCACGGGCACGCTGTCTGCTTTGGGCGGGTTGGTGGACGTGGACGTCCGCTACCGCAGCCGGGTCGAACAGGTGCTCCAATACTTCAGCGATCCGCGCAAGCACGTCACCGTTGTGGACCTGCGAGTCGCTTGCCGGGTTGCTGGGGTCGCGTTCCAGGCGAAAGTGGCCAATCTCTTTCAAGCCCTCTACGTTGACGTCCAGGAGCGGAACCCGGGCGCGCCGCGCCAGGTAACCCTTACAGCCTTCCGCGACTTCTAGGACTCACGGTATCGGTTGTCTCGCCCTGGGCGAGGCGGATCACCGCACGAATGTCCTGGGCCCACCCGGCGGCGTCGTCCGCCGGAACGAACGACCACACCTCTCGCGACTTCCCCGAGCCGGCTCCGATGCGGATGCGGTCGCCGTCGCGCTCCACTTCGTACGCGCGGCGGCTCGCCGGCGTGATCTCGATGCCGACCTTCTGGTTCTTGTGGATCAAAACGGTCTGGCGGGTGACGACGATCGAGCCGAGCCGGTCTTCCCATCCCGCCGATCGCGTGCCCGCGTCATGGGTGTAGCGGAACCAGACGTTGTCGGCCGCCCGCACGCGACCTTCGGCGTCGAATCGGGCCACCTGCTCCGGCGTGAGACGGCTGGTATCGCCGGAGCAGGCCAGGAGACCGAGGGCGAGAATGCCCGCGGCGCCCGCCTTCCTCACCGCTCCTTCTTGCTCTTGCGCTTGATGTCCGCGCCGTGCGCCCGCTTGTAGCTCTGAATGTCCTTGAAGCGCCCTTTGGCGTCACGGACGGCGTAGAGCTTCTTCCCCGTGCTGCTGCGATGGGTGGTGCGACGACCTTTGGCCATGGATCCTCCAGGAGCGAGAGCCTGCCGTGCGGGCTCGACGGCCCACGCAGACAAAGTGCCGGCTCGGGTGCCCGTGCGGAAGAGCGGTCGCCCCCGCCTCACGCGTCGTCGTCGGAGCGGCGATGGGCCAGGCCCTCCGACAACACGGTATCGAGCGTGGCCACGAGGTGGTCCGCATCACCCTCGGTGAAGACGAGCGGCGGCTTGATCTTCAGGACGTTATGAAACGGGCCGTCGGTACTGACGAGCACGCCGCGCTCGCGCATGCGGCTGGCCACGTGGCCGGCCTCCTCGCTGGCCGGCTCGAGCGTGGTACGGTCGCGCACCAGCTCCACGCCGAGAAACAAGCCCTGGCCACGGACGTCTCCGACCAGTGGATGGCGCGACGCGAGGCCTCGCAGGCCGGCCTGCAGCCGCTCGCCGATGAGACGGGCATTCTGCTGCAACCCCTCCTCGGCGATCACGTCCAGCACCGCCAGGCCGATGGCGCAGGATACCGGGTTGCCGCCGAACGTACTGAAGTACTCCATGCCGTTCGCGAAGGCCGCGGCGATCTCCGGCGTCGTGACCACGGCGCCCAGCGGATGGCCGTTCCCCATCGGCTTGCCCAGGGTCACGATGTCGGGCACGACGTCCTGGCTCTCGAACGCCCAGAAGTGGGTCCCGGTCCGGCCGAATCCCACCTGCACCTCGTCGGCGATGCACACCCCACCGGCGCGCCGTACGTGCGCGTAGGCGGCGGAGAGGAATCCTTCCGGCAACACGATCTGGCCGCCCGCGGAGAGGATCGATTCGCACAGGAAGGCGGATGGTTGCGCCCCGCGCGAGCGCATCCGGCCGATCACCTCCGCCAGGAAGGCGGCGTAGCGCTCCCCCGCCAGCGGCTCGTCGCGGCGATAGCGCCCCCGATAGGTATCGGGCATCGGCACCTTGTGCACCCAGGTCGGCGGCCCCATGCCTCCGGGCCCGTCGTGCTTGTAGGGGCTCACATCCACGAGGGTCGTAGTGTTGCCGTGGTACGCCCCCTCCACCACGATCACGTCGCGGCGGCCGGTGTAGGCCCGCGCCAGCCGGAGGGCCAGCTCGTTCGCCTCGCTCCCGGAGTTCACGAAGTAGCAGACCGACAGCGGCGAGGGCAGCGTAGCCCACAGCCGCTCGGCGTAGCGCACCGCCAGCTCGTGGAGGTAGCGCGTGTTGGTATTGAGCAGCGCCATCTGCCGCTGGCCCGCGCGGACCACACGTGGATGTCCGTGACCCACGTGCGGCACGTTGTTCACCGCGTCGAGATAGCGGCGGCCCTCGCGGTCGTAGAGGAACTGCATCCAGCCCCGCACGATCTCGAGCGGTCGGCGGTAGCTGAGGCTGAGCGAGGGGCCCAGGTGATGACGCCGCTCCTCGAGCAGGCGCTCCGCCGCCGGTGCGGGCGGCGGAATCAGGGTTGAGGGGACACGGGCGATGACGTTGGGGTCTGGACTGAGGCTCTTCCAGACCGCGCGCTGGCTGGGTCGGGCGACGCCGGGGAAATCCCCTTCCTGGTCGAGCAGATCGGTGATGATCTGGAAGTGCAGATGCGGAGGCCACCCGCCGTTCACCGTGGCCTCGCCGATGCGCCCGATGACCGTGCCCGGCGCCACCGGCAGACCGGACCGGAGCCAGGCCAGCGAGTCCCGGTCGAGGTGGCCGTAGAGCGTGTAGAACGTCAGCCGCCCGCCATCCACCGTGTGACGCAGAATGACCGTCGGGCCGTAGTCGCCGGGTGCGGCGTTGTCGCGGAACGAGTGCACCGCCCCGCCGAGCGGCGCCTGCACGGGAGTGCCCGGCGGCAGGAAGATGTCGAGCCCGATGTGGACCGTACGCCACTCCGGTCCGTCGTTCCCCTCGGCACGAAATGCGTCGGTCGTGTACACGAGGCGTGGCTCGTCGTACCGCCCGACGGCCACCGTCCGGCCGGCCTCGGCGAGCGCTGTCTCGATGGTCCGGGTGAAAGCGGTGACGTCCGCGATTGATCGCGGGTTGGCGATCGCCGGACTCCCTACCGACAGGTCGAGCACCGCTCCCTCGCGGACGAGATCCGCTGTCAGCACGGGTCCCAGCTCGTCGGGGTGGTCCGTCAGCCATTGGACCACAGCGGGTGCCGTGGGCACGGCGGCGAAGCCGCAGGCGTCGCGCAGGGCGTAGCGGGCCAGGCGCGGGGGCAGCGCGGCGAAGCGCTCGAGGGCCTCCCAGGCCGGGGCTTCGGAGACCGTGAGGTACGCGTTGTCGGGTACCGCCGCCCGCTGGACGGCCGCGTTCACCACGCTCACGGCCAGTCGGGTCGCGATCAGGGCGTCGAGCAGGTCCAGTTCGGGCTCGCTGAGCGGGTGCAACGCTTGGTAGCCCGCCGCGACCCGGGCGGCAGCGGCCAGGGGATCGGGTTTCCCGAGCGAGGCGTAGGCCGCCGCGATGGCGACGTCGCAGACGATGGCGCTGTGCACCAGATCGCCGAAGTCGATCGCCCCCGTCACCCGGCGGGTCCAGGGGTCGTCCCCGCGCACCAGCAGGTTGTAGTCGTTGGCGTCGTTGTAGATCATCCCCGCCGGCAGCCGTTCCAGTGCCGGGGCGACTTCGGCATCGTAGCGCTCCATCACGCGCGCGACCAGGCCGCGGCGCGCGCCGTCGCCGACGGCATCGAGATGCTCCCGGATCCAGCCGGCGCGGGCGAGATCCCACTTCAGCTCACGGTGCGCCGCGGGGTGGTCCAGTCCCTCGAGGCCGGTATCGAGCTGGGCGATCATCCGTCCCAGACTCTCGAGCAGCTCGGGCGTATGTGGCCGCACCAGGGCGAGCAGCGTTCCCGGGACCCAGGAAAGCAGGCGCGCCCGATACGTCGCGCCCTCCGGTCCGGGCAGATCCACGATCTCCGCGCCGTCTCTGGCGGTGAGCACCCGCGGCAGGGCGATGCCCGGGGCGCGCTCGGCGAGGCGGTGCAGCGCGAGATTCTGCAGCTCCAGTGCGTCCCGCTCCTCGCCGGCGTGGGCGATCTTCAGGACCGCGCGTTTGCCGTCGCCGAAGCGGATCAGGAAGTTCTGGTCGCGCTCGCTGGGCAGCGGGCGAACGGCACCGGGCCGCCCGAAGCGACGCTCGGCGATCTCTTCGGCCTCGGCCGGCGTCAGCGCCGGCTGGCGAAACGTGATGCTGAGCGTCACACGCGACAGGTCGCTACGGCGTCGCGCAACGCCGACAACGGTTCCCGGGTAGGCTCGAATTCGTGCGCGATGAAGCCGCCGAAGCCGCTGTCCGCGATCGCGCGGGCGATGGCGTGGTAGTTCAGCTCCTGCGTGTCGTCGAGCTCGTGGCGGCCGGGGACCCCGCCGGTGTGGAAGTGCCCGATGTGCGCGATGTGATCCCGGATCGTCCGGATCACGTCCCCTTCCATGATCTGCATGTGGTAGATGTCGTACAGCAGTTTCACGCGCGGCGACCCGACGCCTGCAATGACACGAATCCCGAACGCCGTATGATCGCCCTGGTAATCGGCGTGGTCGACTTTGCTGTTCAGGAGCTCGACGCAGATGGTGACCCCCTGCGCTTCGGCCAGTGGAGCCACCCGGCGCAGCCCGTCGCTGCACGCCGCCGCCGCGTCCTCGTCGCTGCGGCCGCCCCGGTTGCCGAACATCGCGATGAGATTGGGGACGCCGGCGCGCGCCGCCTGCGGGATGGTGTCGCTGAGCTCCTGCACGAGCAGGTCGTGGCTCGTGCGGTCGTTGAAGCCTCGCGCGATGAAGTCGGGGCGCTTCGACGGATACCCCATGGAGCAGATGAGCCCTGCCGCGCGGGCGACGGGCCACTCGTCGGGCTGCAGCAGGTCGATCGCGACGAGTCCTATCGCCTTCGCCGCCCGGCAGAATTCCGGCAGCGGGATGCGCTCGAACGGCCAGCGACACACCGACTGCTTGAGACGCTCCGGCGCCTGCGCGGGCCGCCCGGCGCGGGCGGCGGATGGAGCGACGTCAAGCGCGGCGAGCGCCGCCGCACCAGCGGTAGCGGCGAGCAGCTCTCGCCGGCTAATGACCTGCATGCTGATCTCCGGCGCGCGACGGTGGTTGTCCGGCCTCACGAATCCAGCCGAAACTTGCACCGGCCCAAAGCCGCGGGAAAGGTCAGCGCCCGATGTCCTCGGCCCAGAGCGCCGGCCGGGCGGCGATGAAGTGCTCCATCAATTCGCGACAGCGGCGGTCCTGGAGGACGGTCACTGTAACGCCGCGCGCACGCAACAGGTCCTCTTCGCCCAGAAACGTCCGGTTCTCGCCCACGACGACCTGCGGGATGCCGTAGAGCAGGATCGCGCCGCTGCACATGGCACATGGTGACAGCGTGGTGTACAAGGTGCTCGCCCGGTACACGGCCGCTGGCTGGCGACCGGCCCGCTCCAGGGCATCCATCTCCGCGTGCAGCACGGCGCTGCCCTGCTGTACCCGGCGGTTGTGTCCCCGGCCGAGGAGCTTCCCGTTGTGCACCAGAACGGAGCCGATCGGTATGCCGCCTTCGCTCGCGCCCAGCTTCGCCTCGGCGATCGCGCCGCTCAGGAATTCATCCATGGAATGTCAGTTGAAGACGCGCCGGGCGGCCGCGACCAGGGCGGCATTGTGCGCCGCCAGGGAGCCGTCGGGCAGCGTCAGTGTGTCTTCAAATCCGATGCGCGTGTCATAGCCGCGAGTGGCGGCCTCCGTGATCAGGGGCCACGCGGTCCGGTCGATGCCGTGCAGCAGCCGCGGCAGGCGCACGGTGGCCGCATCGAGCAGCTCTTCGATTTCCGCGGTGGTCGCGAGGGCGACCTCGATCTGCTGCGCTTGCGGCTCGATCAGGACGCGCAGACACCGCGGCGCGAGGCCGCTCCGCACCAGCCGCTCGGCGGCGACCGGCTTGGAGAGTCCCGCTTCGATGTCGGTGCCGCGCGAGAGCAGCAGCGTCGCCAGGCGGTCCGCGCCCGGCTCGTCGAAGTTGACCGAGGCGTAGTCGGGCTGAACCGTCCAGGCCGAGACGGTCCGATGCCGCAGCTCGGTGTCGGGCATGATCCAGGCACCGGTGCTCACGCCGACGGGGATGCCGGGGACCGCCGCACGCAGGGCGCCGAGCGCCCGGGCGACGTCCTCGGGGGCGAGACTCTCGGCGCCCCGCCCGTCGCGCACGTGCACGTGGATCGCCACGGCGCCCGCCGCCACGCTCTGGGCGGCTGCATCGGCCAGCTCCGGTGAGGACGTGGGGAGCGCCGGATGCTCCTCGCGCCGTCTCGCTCCGTTCAACGCCGCCTGGAGAATTCTGGGTCGCAAGGCCGCGGGGGTGCTCATGGGACCGAGTATGCCTGGGGGGCTCGGTACCCGCTAGGCGGGACTCCATTGGAGGACGATTCCCTCAGGCTCACGCGTCGGCATGGCCCGGAGGCGATCGAGTGCGGGCAGGCGCGCGTCCGCCAGATCGAGGTCGCCTTCCCGGTGCGTGGTCAGCACGGCGATCACCCGCATGCCGGCGGAGCGGGCGGCGGCGACGCCGGGCGGCGAGTCCTCAACGGCGACACACGCTGCCGCCGGAAGTCCCAGGTGCGCGGCGGCGGCGAGATACCCATCGGGCGCCGGCTTCCCCTGGTGCACCGCTTCCGCCGTGACGAACACCTCGGGGATGGGCAACCCGACGGCGCCGAGCCGCAGGGTAGCGACGCGCCGGCTCCCTGAGGTCACGATCGCCCAACGCGCGGCCGGGATCGCGTCCAGTAGCGCCGCCGCCCCGGGCACGGGCAACAGGCCACCGGTTTCGATTTCTTCCATCCGGTCGAGGGCGGCGACTTCCTCCGCCACGTTCAGCTCGGGGGCCACGGACCGGATCGTTTCCGAAATCCGCCGGCCGTGCGCGATCCGGATGAACGGCTCGGGGTCGAGCCCCTTTCCGGCGGCCCACGTGCGCCAGATCCCCTCGATGCAGCGTCGTGAGTCGACGAGCACGCCGTCGAGATCGAACAGGATGCCACCGCAGCGCCACGGGACCTGGTTCATCCGAACTCCGGCCCCAGACACCCACCCTGCTGCTCCGGTCGCCCGGGGTGGTCGTTGGCCCCGCAGTACATCCGGGTCAGGAGGCGGGAATGCTCGAAACCGCGAGAGCGGACCAGCGGCGACGCCCACGTATTCGGACTGACGCAGTCGACGAACACCCGGCCCGCGGTCGATCGATGTAGGAATCCGTCGAGCAGGCGCTCGGCGCCGGCCGCGCTGGTCGCGACCCAGGGCCCGAGCTGGTCCGCCAGCGAGCCGTGGCGTCCCAACGTGTAGCCCACGACGCCCGAGGGATCGCTCTCGACCTGGACCAGCTCCGGGGCGTCGCGGGCGAGCGACCCCAGCAGCGCGGCCCGGTCGACGCCGAAGACATCCCGGTCCAGCTGGAGCACGGAGTCGAGCCGTGGTGCCGCGGGTGCAGGGGGCGATGGCCGCGAGGAGCGGATGAGCCGGTGCCGCTCGATGTCGTATTCCACGGTGAACCCGAATTTCTCATACAGGAGCCGCCCCTGCGGTGTGGCATCCAGTTTCATGCAGGGGACGCCACACGCATCGAGGTAGCGCATCGCCCGTTCGAGCAAGGCGCTGCCGATGCCGCGACCGCGCCAGCGTTGGTGGACGATGAGCATGCCGATCCAGGCCACGCGACGTTCGTAGATGATGCTCGTCGCGGTGCCGACGAGGGTCCCGTCTTCGTCGGCCGCGAAGCACCCGGACGGGTTCGCGTCGAGGAACCGGAGCCAGTCGGCGGCGGTCTGATTCCAGCCGACGGCGTCTTTCAACTGCATCACCGCCGGAAGGTCGGCGGCGGTCAACGAGCGGAGGCGCACGAGAGTGCGCCTAAGGTGCGAATCGGGGCCGGCCCGCGCAATGCGACCGGCCCCGGTCCGAGAAGCGTGTGGCGCGGCGCTAGAAGTCGATGCCGGCCAGAATGAGGAACGAGCGGGTCTTGTAACTCTGCGAGCTGGTGACCGTGTTGAGCTTCAGGTCGCTCAGCCCATACAGGTACCGCCCCTCGAGCGAGAATGCGCTCTGGGCGCCCAGCCGCACGCCGGCGCCGATGACGGCCGCCGTGGTCGTCTTGGGCCGGCCGCTCGGACAGGAGTCGCTGCAGTGCAGCTCGAAGGACACCTGCGGGCCGGCGTACGCATAGGGAGCGACGCCCGGGGTCGGCAGATTGACCCGTACGTACACCGGTACGTCGATGTAGTCGAGCTTGCGGGAATCGGGGGACGAGCTGCTGGCGACGCCCCGCTGCGCGTACAGCCCTTCAACGCCGAATCCCAGCAGGCTGCGCGTATTGGCGAGTGAGACACCGGCCGCGAAGCCGTTGCGCTCGTGCAGCGCACCCGGCAACACGCCCCGGTTGGTGACGTTGCCGTAGGAAAAGCCGCCCTTGAATCCCAGTTGCGCCATCGCGGCGCGAGGGAGCAGGCCGAGCGAGCCGAGCAGGACGGCGGTGACGGCGAGTGTGCGTTTCATGATCGGTTGCCTCCGAACGAGGATGCGTTCAGAGCTACCCCGACCACTCGGCGAGAGTTGCCGTGGAACCGGTGCAGTTTGAAACTTCCGGTCGCAAGTCAGCGAGCCGGAGTGAGCGGGATCACCGGGGGGCGGCTGGCCACCACCGGAAGACCACGGCGTGGAGGCTTCCTGGAGGATGGACCAGCATCGGGCTGCCGGGGCCGGCGAGATCCCGCAAGTCTGGGACGATGACGCCGTTGCCGCCGAGTGCTCCGGCGGCCTCGCGGATGCGGCGTTCGAGCCGCGGGACGTCCACGAATTCGGGTCGGGTGACGGGTGATAGGACGGCCAGCGTCTTCCAGCGAAAGTCGGAGTCGGCGAGCTCCCGCTCCGAATGGAACACCCGGACGGAATCTGGAGGCAGCGGCGGATACTCCTGGGGGACAACGCGGGGACCGCTCGCAGCGCCCGCGCACGCGAGCCCTACGAGGGCGATGACCGCAGATCGCGGCGGGCCTAGAATTCCCGCTTCTTCATCTCCGAAAAGAAATCGCGCCGCTCGATGTCGTCGTCCGTCGTCTCGGGGGGCAGCGTGGTATCGTAGCGGCGTTGCACGGTCTTCTTCGCCTGGGCCGCCTTGGCCGCGTTCTTTCGCACCAGCTTCGCCAGCTTTTCGTCGTCGCTCTTGGACACGTGTGGTGACTCCGATCGAAGGTCGTCCTACAAGATACAACGGCCCGCCGAGCGGACCTAGCGTCCCCGACAAACCCACCGCACCTTCAGTCGCAATTCACCCCCAGGCCGATCTGGCCATCTCTTGCTCGGAGGGTGTCATGACCGGGCTGTCCGCGTTGTGGCTGCCGATCCTGCTGTCGTCGGTGATCGTATTCCTCGTCAGCTCCCTGATCCACATGGTGCTGCCCTGGCACAAGAGCGATTATCCCAAGCTGCCCAATGAAGACAAGGTGATGGATGCGCTACGTCCGCTCGCCATCCCCCCGGGCGACTACTACATGCCTCGTCCGGCGAGCACGCAGGACATGCGGTCGCCGGAGTTCACGGAAAAAATGAGGAAGGGCCCCGTGGTCATGATGACCGTGTTCCCGAACGGCCCGTCCAGCATGGGACGGAATCTGGTCATGTGGTTCCTGTATTCCATCGTCGTGGGGGTGCTGGCCGGGTACGTGGCCGGGCGGGCGCTGCCGCCGGGCGCCATGTACCTGCAGGTGTTCCGCTTCGTCGGGGTGACCGCGTTCACGGCGTACGCGGTGGCGCTCTGGCAGATGTCGATCTGGTTTCGCCGTACCTGGAGCACCACCCTCAAGGCGACCGTGGACGGTCTGATCTACGCGTTGCTCACCGCCGGCACCTTCGGGTGGCTGTGGCCGCACTAGCCGCTTAGAGCTGCGACGCGATGGCGTCGGCGGCCGCCGCCGACGTGCGCACGGGGACGACCTCGAAGTCGACCAGATCCGCCCACTGGGCCATCCACTGGTGCAGCAGCGCGGGATCGTCGCACTCCATGACCTGATAGCAGCGCCGGAAGTCCTCCGTGACCCAGCTGGCGAGGTAGCGGAGGCCTTCGGGCGCGAGCCGGCCGCGGTCGCGGAAGCGGCGGTACACCGGGCGCGCGTCCCCGTCGCGGAAATGCTCGATGATCATGTAGAGCATCGGGCGCTCCTCCGGCAGACGGGCGAGATGGGCGGCGACGCACCGGTCCCCGTCATTGGACCGCGCGCGCGAGCATGCGCTTGAGCGCCACCCCGAGACAGGCGGCGGTGAGGAGGCAGAGCGCGGGCCAGGTGATGAGCAGATCCACGCGGATGTCGGCCCGCTCGTGCCAGGCCGTGAACTCCTGCCCCGCGAAGAGAATCCACCCCGCGGTGGCGAGCAGCAGCGGACGGCGGGCGGAGCGAATCAGCAGGGCGACCAGCAGCAAACCGCCGGCCACGAGCAACGCCCGGCCGGGATGCCAGACGAACGGCTGTGCCGCCACGAAGAGCCAGTCCATGAACTCAGCCGCGCTCCTGATCGCTGTCCCGCGTCCGAAACAGGGAAGATGGCAAGCCGTCATGCACGAAGTCCCGCTCGTACACTAGCCCGGCCTTCCGCAGCACGTGCTGCGACGCCCGGTTGGCGGGGCTCGTCACGGCGACGATCGACGTGAGATGCAGATGCCGGCGCCCCAGCGCCAGCAAGGCGACGGTCACTTCAGTGGCCAGACCCCTGCCCCAATGGGATGGGTAGAACCCGTACCCGACTTCGACTTCATCGCTCCCGTCGATCAGGAGGTGACGCAGCACGGCGCGGCCGATCGGGTCTCCGCCATCTACCTCGCGGAGAATCCAGAGTCCGAACCCGTAGGTGGCCCAGTGCGCCAGGTTGCGGGCCAGGTAGGCGGCCGTTTGGTCATCGTCACGGACCCCGCCCAGATGCATCATGACGGCAGGGTCGCGATGCATGCGATGCACCTCGCCCAGGTGGTCGGCCGTGAGGCGCTCGGCGCGCAGCCGCGCGGTTGTGAACGAGTCGGGGAACGTCACCGGTCCGGAGCTCAGGCCAGCCCGTACTTGGCGGCCAGCCGGGCGACCGTGTTCACCCCACGAAACGTCGTTCGGACCTGCACGGTCCGTTCGAACTGGACATTCGAGAAGGTCGATTCGCTCTGTCTCTTCCGGCACAACCAATACAGCTCCCGGCCGTGCAGGTGGAACGCGTCGATCGGGGTCGTCAGGCTCATCAGGGTCTTCCGCGGCGAGGCGCCGAGGGGGGCGGACAGAAACCCGACGTTGAGGGATCCCGCGGCGCGCCGCTGGGCGGCCGTGAACGGCTGATATCGGGCGATCGCCGCCAGATCCGCTTCGGTGCGGAGAAACGTCTTGACCTCATACCCGAGCACGGCGCCGAGGTGGTGTTCGATGCGCCGTTCCAGGACTGCGGGATTCCTGGCGGACGAGCGAAAGACAACGTTGCCGCTCGCGATGAAGGTCTCGACTGCGTCGAGATCGAGCGCCGCGAAGTGGCGCCGCAGATCCGCCATCGTGACGGTGTGACCTCCGACGTTGATGGCGCGCAGAAAGGCGATGAAGCGCACGCTCAGGTTCCGATGTAGAGCCGCGCTCCGGAGAGGGTCTCGAAGACCACCAGAGCGAGGAATACGACCTGCAGGCCGATCATGACCTTGTCCCCCCAGCGCCGGTGCGGACTCATGATGAGCAGCACCAGGGTCAGCAACCCGAACCCGAAGATGACCAACCCGAGCAGATGCTCGGGCTCGAGGCCCGGGGAGAAGAACGTCAACCCGAGCAGTGGCAATGCGCCGATCGCGAACGACAGCCTGGCGGCGGACTGAAGGGTCATGGCGGGGTGGCGCGTAAGCTGCGGCCTGGAACGGCCGCAATCAAGAGAGGCCGCGCGCCCCGAAGCGGACCATCCACGCGATGGCCCGGGCTACGAGCAGGACGGCCGCCCCCGCGGCGAGTCCCGTCGCGAGGCTGGTGTCGCCCCAGGCGACCGAAGCGAACCCCGCCGCCAGGCTGATGCAGACCGCCCAGCACGAGAGCGCCAGTCGATTCCAGCGGCGGCCGAGAAAGACGGTCCCCACGCTCACCAGGCTCAGCACCCCGTAGCCGATCTGCAGGGCGGATTGGATCGTTTGCCCGGCGGTGGTGGTTTGCCGGAGCTGCCCCAGTCCACCGCCGACCCCGTTCCAGGTCAGGGCGAGCAGACAGAGGAGTGCGACAACCAGAACCACTCGCTGGACGACGACTTTCAGATCTGCAGCCATCGACCCGGTTCTCCCCTGCGGTCGGTCATGCGGCCTAAGCTGCCAGGGGCGGCGGCGTCGATCAAGCGGACGGGGGTTGACACCGAACGGGAATGGATCTTATAATAACTATATGGTTATGCAACCTCGCGGTTATGGACAGATGGCGCAGGCACGCTTGAACGCGACGTTCGCCGCGCTCGCGGATCCCACCCGGCGGGCCATTCTCGCCCGGCTCGCGTCGGGGGAAGCATCGGTGACCGAGCTGGCCGATCCGTTCGCCATGAGCCAGCCCGCCATCTCCAAGCACCTCAAGGTGCTGGAGCGCGCCGGCCTGATCTCCCGCGGCCGCGACGCGCAGCGGCGGCCGCGCCGCCTCGAGGCCCGGCCGCTGGCCGAGGCCACCGAGTGGCTGGAGCGCTATCGCCGCTTCTGGGAAGGCAACTATCAGCGGCTCGATGCCTTGCTCGACGAGCTGAAAGCCGTCTCGAAGAAACGTGGACCCACCAAGCGATAGGAGAGCCCGATGCGTCCCGCCGAATCACTGAAAGTCACCACCCCCTCCGACCGCGAGATCGCGATGTCGCGTGTGTTCGACGCGCCGCGCGATCTGGTCTTCGACGCCTACACCAAGCCCGAGCTGCTCAAACGCTGGCTCGGCGTGCAGCGGGGGTGGTCGCTGGCCGTCTGCGAGATCGACCTGCGGGTGGGGGGCGCCTACCGCTACGTCTGGCGCGGCCCGGACCGGCCCGACATGGGCATGCGGGGTGTCTTCCGGGAGGTGGTGCGGCCCGCGCGCATCGTCGCCACGGAGAAGTTCGACGAGTCCTGGTACCCGGGGGAGGCCGTCTCGACCATGACCCTGGTCGAGCAGGGCGGCCGCACCACGCTCACCCTCACGGTGCGCTACGAGTCGCAGGCCGCGCGCGATGCGGTGCTCAAGACGCCCATGGCGGAAGGCGTCGGAGCGGGATTCGACAAGCTCGCAGAGCTGTTGGGGACGCTGCACCAGGGGATGGCTTGACGGGCGCGAAGTCTGACAACGCTGACATGTGAGGGAGGATAGGGAGATGCAGAAGATCACGCCGTTCCTGTGGTTCGACGGCAAGGCCGAAGAAGCGATGAATTTCTAGGTGTCCGTATTCAAGCACTCCAAGGTCGGGAAGGTGACGGGCTATGGAGACGGTGGCCGGCCCCGAAGGGAACGGTCATGTCGGCGACAGATCATCCCTTCCCTGCTCGGCACGCTGTTGGGGGACAAGGATGCGGCGAAGGCCCAGCGGGTCATGCAGGCGATGTTGCAGATGCGCAAGATCGATATCAAGGGTCTGCAGCAGGCGGCCGATCGCGCGTGACGTCGCCGCCATTCCTCATGGGGGTTTCACGCCCGAGCGGGATTCTGGGTCGCCATCGGGCTGGCATTCTGGGCGCTCGATCGCGTACGGCGGGAGCGCGCCGGCAAGTTGGACTCGCCGTCGGGACCGCCCCGCTAGGGCGGCGATCTCACGGCAGCGGTGTTTGTTGCATCGCGACGGCCTGCCACCGGCCGTCGCGATGCACGAAGACGCGCATGTACCGGATCTTCCCGCTGAACGGGAAACCCCGAAACGTCCCGGTATTGTCCGCGATGCCACGGAGCACCGCGACGTCGCCGTAGATCCGCACCACCAGGCTGTCGTATCGCACCGACAGCAGTCGGAGATCGCCGCTTCCGATGTCCCGGATGTTGTCCGTCTTGGTGCGGATCTGGCCCAGCCGAGAGATCTCGATGAATTCGTCGGCGACCAGGCGTGAGAGCGCTGCCGTGTCGGCGTGTATCAGCGCCTGGGCCCGCGACATCTCGACCGCGCGCACGGAGTCTTCCAGCGGCGAGGCGCCGGCCGAGACCTGGGCCGCGAGGCGCGCGCCATGGTCGCCCAGCAACAGGATCAGGGCGAGTGTGCCCCACCGCGGTGTAGCGAGCATCGCGAGGTTCCTCCCGAGGCGGAAGTCTCAGTGTCTGAGCGACAACATGCCGGTCCAGGTTTCGCCCTGGCCCATGTCATTCGCCGTCACGCCGGCGAGCCCCCGGCCGTTGGGCGCCAGAATCAGCTCGTAGCGATCCATTCCCAGGATCTGCTTCGGGTCATCCAGCTTGTAGCCGGCCAAGGCGAGCACGCGACAGCGGGCGTCATAGGTGCCGTGCACATATTCGGTGCCGCTCAGCCCGATCTTGGGCCGAAGGTCATCCCGCCGTGTGTCCCTGAGGGTCCAGGAAATCGAGCCATCGACGGAGCCATCGGGAGTCACGGTGAGCTCGACGATCGCGCTGTAGACGGATCCGTTCGGAGAATCCCAACTGCCCTTCCAGGTGCCGGCAGGCGTCACCGCCTGGCCGAAGAGGGGCCGGACCATCAGACCGAAGCCGAGGAGAAGCAGCGGAACGGCGTAACGGTGAGTGCGTGCGAAGCACATGCGAGGCTCCATGCCAAAGGTCCGAGGGGGTGCGCCTAAACTGCGCGTTCTGCCTCGTGTTTCAAGTCCTCGGCGAAACGCGCGATTACGGTCCGAAGTCGGGCGTCATCATGCCATGGAACGCCATGGCGGAGCGTCTACCGGCGTGACTGCCGTTCCCATGCCTGCACGGGGCCGGCCCGGAGGACGAACAAGGGGTGGGCCAGAGGTCGGTGCGTGTTCGCCAGTGCTCGATACCTCCGCGGGTCCCGACCTTTCAGTTTCCTCCTGAGGTGGGCCCATTCGTACGCCAGTTGGCCGGTGGTTTCCGGTACCCGACGCCGGGTGACCACGCGGCCAAGTTTGGTCCGGTCGAACCGGTACCCTCGGCGGACCGACTCGTCATAGATCGCCCGCAGGTAGGCGTTGAGACACGCCACCGGGTTCGCCCTGCCCCGAAACCGGGCGAGCTGCGGGTGGTGCCGATACCCTCTCGTGCGGCCGCGCAACACGGCGCGCGCCAGCAGGGCCTCGCGCCACACGGCGACCAGGCCCCGAGCATCCAGATACTGCGGATGAACCGTCCAGAGGCGCACGGAGGTCCGCTAGAACTTGGACCAGAGGTACTGGTTCGTGACCTCATGGTGGAACTGGATCTCGGCGGCCTTCACTTCCGCGCCGAGCGCCTTGGGACACCGGTCTGCCTGGGCCTGCTTCAAGTCGGCGAACTTGCCGTGTACTTCCTCGCCCAGCATTTCCTTGAGGAAGGGGCTGGCCTTGTAGAGGCGAATGGCGTCGTAGATGTTGTCCGAGAGGAAGCGCGTGCGGCTTCGCTTGCTCTCGTCGCCCTCTTCCATCGGCCCCTCCAGACCCGTGCGGAAGATCGTGTAGATCGCGAGATACGGATTGGCGTCGGGCGCGATCGACCGCACCTCCACCCGCTTGGACCGCTCGTTGCCGAGCGGAATGCGGATCATCGAGCCGCGGTCGATCGGCGACGCCTTGATCTGATTCGGCGCTTCGAAGTGCGGGTCGAGGCGGCGGTACGCGTTGACGCTCGAGTTCATCAGCAGGCAGATCTCGGCGCCGTTGGAGAGGATCCGCTGAATGAACTCCCACCCCGCCTTGGACAGCTGGTCCTGTCCCTTCTCGTCCCAGAACAGGTTCTTCCCCTTGCGGGCTACCGAGACGTTCGTGTGCATGCCGTTGCCGTTGACGCCGGTGAGCGGCTTGGGCAGGAAGCACGCGGTCATGTCCATCCGCGCCGCCACTTGGCGGGAGAGCAGCTTGTACAGCTGCACCTGGTCCGCGGCGACGCACATCTCGGAGTAGCCGTAGTTCATCTCGAACTGTGACGGCGCCACCTCGGGGTGGTCCTTCTCATTGGCGAACCCCATGGCCCGCTGTACCTCGGCCGCCGTGTCGATGAACAGCCGTAACGCATCACCGGGGAGCGAGTGGTAGTAGCCCCCGGTCGAAATGAAGTCGAACCGGCCCGTCTCGTGATAGCGGCGCTCGGCGTCGCGGCCGTTGAACAGGAAGCCTTCGATCTCATTGGCCGCATAACACACCGTGCCGTCCTTGGCGAACAACTTCTCGCCGTACTGCTTGAGCAGGCCCCGCATGTCCGCGGCGTACGGTGCGCCATCGCGCTCCAGCACATCGGCGAAGACCAGCACCTTGCCGGCGCCGAACACGTCGGAGGGCATCCAGTAGAAGGCGGGCCAGTCCACCCGGAGACGCAGATCGGATTCCTGCTGGCGGGAGAAGCCGCGGATGGAGGAGCCATCGAACGTCAGGTTGTCCACCGATCCGAGCAGGAATTTCTTGTCGTAGTCCAGCATGTGAAACCGGCCCTCGAGGTCCGTGAAGCAGACCGTCACGGCCTTGATGCGCTTCTCGTCCGTGAGGTACTTGAGACGTTCTTCCTGGATCTGCTGTGGCGAAACGCGGTCCAGCCGCTGCTTTTTCGCCGCGAGATTCCGTTCCTCGAGCTCGTCGTACGGGATTTCCAGGAAGTCACGCAACGCTCCGGTCATTCCAGCTCCTCGCGGCAATGGGTTGGTGGACGCCAGACGGGCACAGTTAATATAAATAAGATCGCATTTAGCGTAAGTGTACGTTCTTTTACTATAAATTAAGCATTATTTATGCCTACGGCGCTTCCCTGTGAAGCCGGGCCAGGAGGCGGCGCCCTCGCGCACGCATGGCCGGCGTGCCGGTGGCGGTGAGACGCCTGAGCTGGGCGATGATTCGGGGGCGAAGGCCCGGGTCGGCCGCGGCGAGATCGGCCAGGGCCTGCATGGCGAAGGTACGGACGATCGCACTCCGGTCCCCCAGGTAAGTCCGAAAGAGCGTCGCGGCGCCGCGACGCTGGCGTGTCGTGAGCGGCAACCGAGGAATGAGCTGCGCGAGATGCCAGCGAAGCTCCTGTTGCGTCGCGCGACGGGCGAGCGACAGGAGCACCCGCGTATGCCGGTGGAGCAGCTCCGGATGGGCCGCGGACGCCTTTTCCAGGGCGTCCGCGGCGCGCATCCGCACGATGGGATCGGCGTCGTGCAGGGCGGTAACGAGCTGGGCAGCCGACTGCGGGTGCCGCCCGATGATGCGAAGCACCTGGGGCACGCGGCCGATGGACCGGCGGTCGCCGCCGGACAGCAGGGCGCGCAGCCTCGCGGAGGACATGGGACGACTGGGAGTTACTTCCGAACGAAGATGACGGTGTTGGAATCGGTGGCTTCGGTCCAGGTTCCCCGTAGCTCATTCCGACTCATCACTTGGCCCTTGTAGGTAGCCACGAAGCCGTTGCCACCCTGAATGGTGAGCGTGAAGCTCATACCGGTGCATTGCCCGATGATCGTCACCGCCCCGGGTGAGCACGCCGGCCCGATCCCGCAGACGGTCCCTCTGCCCGTGACCGTTGGCCCCACGGTGGTCAGCGTGAGGGTGACGCTCGACCCGCTGGGATTGGCGTTGAACTGCCATTGCCACTCGCCATCGAGGTCCCCGGCTGGGGCAAGACCGGACTGATCGCAACCCACGACCGACAGGAGGAACAGCGGGACGAGTAGAGCGGTGCGCACTGTGAAGCCTCGGCGCAGAGGTGGTTCAGAACAAGCTATATGGGCGGATCGCCAAGGGCCAGGTTGGCGACGGCGTCGGCGTCATCGAAGAAATCCACCACGCCGGACTGCAGACAATACTCCGCGCCGACGATCATCAATCCCTCGTCCTGCCTGAGGCGCTCGAGTACCGCAGACCCATGCCGCAGGTGGTCGACGGCGGCCCGGATGTTCGCTCGCACCGCGTGCGCGACCAGCGTCTGCGTTTCCCGGCCGACGGGGGTGGCCAACAAGGGTTCCACCGCCGGGCGGATCCGGTCGACGATCGCCCGCAGTCCTGGGGACTGGTCGGGGGTCGGTCGTCGCAGCTCTTCCACCGTGGCGACGATCGCGCCGCATTCCGTGTGTCCCATCACGACGACCAGCCGCGTTCCGAAGCGCGCGGCCGCGAATTCGACGCTGCCGACTTGCGACGGCGCCACGATGTTCCCCGCGACCCGGATGACGAACAGGTCCCCGAATCCCTGCCCCAGGACGAGCTCAGCGGGGACGCGCGAATCGGAACAACCGAGAATGATGGCGAACGGTTCCTGGACCTGAGCGAGCTCCAGGCGACGGGCCGCGCTGGGCACGGGGACCGTGTCGTGCATGCTCTCCGCAAAACGGCGATTCCCCGCCCGCAGCCGCGCGAGTGCCTCCAGTGCGGGGATCATCAGCCTTCGATCTTGTAGATCTCGCGCCGGCCGTACTCCACCAGCTCGTGATAATCCTTCATGATCCGCTCGAGCTCCTTCATGTCCTCGCTGCTCTGCCCACCACCCTGCATCATGCGCTCGAATTCGTCCATGCTCGTCACCTCCATCTCGGCCACGAGCGTCCAGTACCGCTCGGCACAGAAGTCCGTCATTACCCGCATCGGCGGCATTCCGACCTTCACGCCGAGCTTGGACATGGCCAGGAACTTCTCCACCAGGGGGCGCACCTTCCCCGGCTTGCAGTACATGACCTCGCGAATGAGCAGCATGATGGGCCTCCTCGGTTGACGGTGGTCAGCGATGCTCAGGCGGCATGCTGGCGTCGTACGAAGTGACGAAGGACGCGAGCCGCCACGGCGAGGCTGAGGATGAGCAGCGTCCATACGATCGCCGACACCCCGACCATCGTCATCTCATACCCGATTCCTCCGAGCGCCCGATGGGTCTCGAAGAGCCAGGCCTGCACCAGGTACCCGGGGGCGATCACGATGAACGCCGGGAGATTGTCCATGTGCCTCAGCGCAACGGCGGCAGCGACGCCGGTGAGTATCAGCAGGACGACGGCGAAGTGACGCAGCTTCACCGTTTGCGCAGCTCGGCGATGCGTGCTTTCACGAGTCGCTTCACGAGGGCTGCCGGTGGCGGTTTCGTCAGCGGGAAGCGGACGGTTCCTTTCGATGTCTCGTATCCCTTCAGGGCGGCGGCGTGCTTTCGCTTGATCGCAGCGGTGATCGGGTAGAGGCTGCAGTGATGCGTGAAGGCCGCATACCACACCAGGATCCGTCCATCGAGTTGGAACGCGGGGATGCGGTAGCTGAACGCCTCGACGGCGTCGGGGGCCGCGGACCGAATGGCCGCGCGGAGCTGCCGGAGGGCGCGCCGAGCCGCGGGCGGCCGGGAGGCGAAGTAGGCGCGGACGCTGGCGCGCGCCCTAGTCAGGTGCACATCCACCATGTGAGCCACAATAGATCATAAGGGCGACCGTGGGAATCCCGACGATCAGGCCCACCGTCTTCCAGAAGCCGGCGACCGGGTTTCCCAGTCGAATCGAATCCACCGCGGGTCGGGCGAGACTGACCCGGCAGCCCGCACAGGCGACGGGCTGCAGGTATGGAATGCCGCTGATGGAGTCGTTGGTGAGCGTCACGGCGTGCCAGCGCACCACCCGGCCTTGCTGCCAGATCTGGACCTGCTGTCGAGGGGGGAGCGTTTGTGGGGCGAGGGGCGAAGGCTGATGCCAGCCGGCGCCGCAGGCCTGGAGGGACAGCAAAGCCGAAAGGGTGAGTGGGCGCACGGTGGCCGGCTCCGCGTCGATCAGCCAGCCGGCCAGGGAGCGCCGGCGAGTGCGGCTCTGATCTGGCTGAGGTGGTTCGCATTGTGCGCAGCGACCTTGTCGAGCTCATCTTTCAAGGTCCGCACTCCGGTCACGCTGTGCACAAACTCCAGGTGGCCGTCCTTCTCGTAGTGCAGTGCGGCGTAGTAGATGATCGCATTCCGGATCGAGTCGTACACCCGGCGCGAGAGATCGAGCGGCACCTGAGCGTAGTCCAGTCCCTTGGCCCACGCATCAGGATCGACCACCCAGAGCACCTGGCGCGGTTCACTGAGGACACGTCGGATGCGGTCGAAGAACACCGTCTCGGTGTCTGCCAGATGGTGCAGGATGAATCGGACGGGCCACTTGCCCGGCGCGTAGGTCCGCGCCAAGTCCGGCGCGCCAAGCGTGAAGCAGCGGAGTGTTTCGTCGCGCGTCGCCTCGAGTTGGCGGATGATGTCCATTGCCATGTCAGTCCCGCTCACGCTTTTCGGCGATGGTAGCCGGTGGGTTCGAATGGGCTGAGCTTCTCGAGCCAGAGCGCTTCCAGGGTGTGCAGGTCGTCGGTCGGGTCGTAGTCGGGAGCATCCGTGGGTGCCAGGGTGTCGAGGACGACGAACTCGAACGCGTCAGCGCCCATGTTGTTCCAGTCTGCCTGGAGCCCGCGATTCGCGTGCGCGCCCAGGCGCAGCTGCGCGCGTTGCCGGTTCAGGAGTGCTGGAAGGTCGCGGCCGGCCACGAGGAGCGTCCTGCCGTTCGCCGTATTGCGGACCGCGCCGACGCCCATGGTCCGGGGCGTCTGCTTGTATTCGCGGATGAGCGCCTTGCGATCGGGTGCGCGGTCACCGGGCATACTGCCCCGCTCCAAGAAAGTGCAGCGACACGTACGGTTCGTCGCCCACCACCCAGCTGTCGTGCGGTTCGGGCGGTATGTGAAACAGCGTCCCCGGCCCCAGCTCCCAGACTCGGCCGTCGGCGAAGGCCGCCGTCGCCCGGCCCTGAAGCACCAGGCCCACGTGCTCGACGCGGCAGCGTTCTTCTCCCGTTGCGGGTCCCACGTCCACCGACCAGCGCCAGCCTGGCTCATAGGTGGCGCGGCCGATGGTCAGGCCACCAATCGTGACGAGCTCGAAGCGGCCCCGCGTGAAGTGCCGCACCTCGTCCGGGGCATCGAAGCGCTTCAGGATGACATCGAGCATGAACACAAATCAAGTGCCCTTCGGCCGATTCTCCAGGTACTCCTGCAAGGCGGTGGCGTTGTTGAGGCGTTGCTCCGTGGAGCTGTAGAGCAGCGTGACGGTTCCCTTCCCCACATGCTGGCGAAGGTCGGCGAGGCCGGGCCACAGGCGGTCGATCAGGATACGCCGGCCATCCGCGGGATCGGGCTGCTCGTAGATACGCTTCGTCCGGATTCGCATAGGCGTGACCACCTCCGTCACAAGAGCCGTCCAGGCAGAGTCGGTGACGACGAGGGAGTCGGCGACGTTGCGGCCAACCTAGAGCCGCTCGACCACAGCGGGCTCTCGGGCTCCTGACCGAACCGCGGGTGCGCAGGCGAGCGCCAACAGCGAGAGGCCAAGGATGCCACGCCGTGGCGTCACCGGACTGCACCGTACGTCATGGCCCAGCGCAGGACCTGAATTGCCAAGGCAACGATCGAGGACACGAGAATCCCGGAAACCAGAAGGAGCGTCAGGGGCCATCCGTGCGGGCCGCGCGTCCGATGGATGTACCATGGGATGAAGACCGGCCAGCCAACCAGCACGAAGAAGCCCCAGTCAGGTACCATGGGAACATGACGAGCCAATGCATCCCTGCGCAGCCAGGAGATGATGCTGAACAGGGGGCCGAAGGTGATCAGAAAGTGGGTCAGCGAAGGCATCGGCTGGACGCGCACGGCATACACGACGGCGATGCCAGCTGCCAGCGCGATGACGAGCGGTACGTGACCGTGGCGCGACGGCGGTTGAGTCATCGGTGGGCGTTCGCCCGGTGTCCAGGTTCAGGGCTTGGTAATGTCGATCCCGGCGTCCACCAGGTCCTTCACGACCGCCGCCGCCACGCGCGCGCCCCACCGTTGGCCGAACCTGTTCTCCTCGATGCCCAACGGACCCTGCTCACTCGCCAGGCGCTGACCCGTGGGAGACTCGAAGAACCGAACCAGATCAGTGAGCTCGCTGCGGGTGAAGCGCCGGGCATAGGCCGGAGCGATGGAGTCCATGGCCTCGGGGGCCGTCCGTTGCATCCGCGCGAGGAGGCTGTCGTAGAAGACCGCCGGCATCTGGCCGTTGGTGCGTTGCTCCTTGAGGGCGGTCTCGACGCCGGCCAGCATGGTCTCGCGGTAGTGCATCGCCGTCAACAGACGGCGAGCCAGCGTCAGCCTCGCGGTATCCACGGGAACAGTGGCGCTATCCTGGGCCGTAGCGCGCCCGGGAGCGAGCACGCCGAGCGCGCATGACAGAACGAGGTACACGTGACGGGCGGACATTGGGGACTCCTGTGAGAGGCAGGGCCACGTGCCGGGCGTCTGAGCGTATCGGGCCTAAGCTGCGGCATGTGCCGGCAACGGGCAAGACGGATTTCTTCCTACAGGCTCACGGTCGTGATGCGTAGAGCGCCGGCGTGAGCTCGTACACGAGCCGTTCCCGTCCCTGCCCATCGGTCGTCGTCCCAGCTCGCACGCCTCCGATCTTTTCCACCGCCCGCTGGGAACGGCGATTCTCCGGTCCAATGATGAAGAGGACCCGCTGCACCGATTTGAACGCATGGTCCAGCATGAGCCGTTTCATCTCGCCATTGTAGCGGCCTCCCCAGTAGGCGCGGGCCAGAAACGTCCAGCCGATCTCGACGACGCTGCGTTCCCCATCATAGCCATGATAGCGAGACGACCCGATGATCCAGCCGGTGGCCCGATCCAGCGCGACCAGGGCGCCACCGGACGCGAGGCCCTCCTCGAAGAAGGCCCGGAACGTCGCCTCCTGATACCGATTGCGGTCCGGATGCTGCTCCCAGATGAGCGGATCCGCCGCGACTCCGAACAGCGCCTCGAAGTCGTCGGCGCGCAGGGGGCGTAATTCCAGGAGATCTCCAAGGAGAACCGGCTGCCGATCGAACGACACGTCACCCGCGTTCTTCACGATGTCCCAACGCGGGGCGCTCCCGGAGCTGGGTGAGCAGGCGCTCGGCAAAGTCCACGCGCTCGTGCAATTCGGCGAGCTGGGTGGATTGACTGGCCAGCATGCGCTGCGCGTCCTCCAGTGCCGCGGCCTGCTCCTCCACCAGCTGTCTCACCGCGCCGAGGTCACTCCCGGCGGGTCCCTGTCGCAGCCGCTGGGCCCACAACCCGAATCCCAACGCCAGCACGGCGTGCACTGTGGCATGCCATGGCATCGTCGCGGCCGCGACTCCGATCAGGTTGATGACGGTCAGCAGGACGGCGATCGGCTGCCACAGCGCGGACTTGCCGGTCATGGGGTTGTCACGGTGGCAGCGGTCGGTAGATGAGCGCGATCATGATTCCCGCGATCATCCACTGGATGAGGTAGGCAATGCCCTGCCCCACGGTGAGCTTGAGGCTGATGTTCAGGTTCACATAATTGTGCAGTACGAACGAGCCGAGGGCGAAGATGCCGACGAGCAGGCCAAACCGGACCCCTTGGGGGACCGGCGCACCGGCGTGATGGGTCAGGGCATAGAGGCTCGCGAGTGCCACCATGGAGAGCAGCATGCCGACCATACCCACGGCCGCCACACCCTTCATGGACTCTGGCGTCCGGTAGACGGCCGGGAATTGACGGTACTCATCGGCCAGCGGCGTCAACGCGAAGAGGACGAAGCCGAGCACGAAATAGACGACGGTCGCGCCAAGCCCGGCGAGGGCGATGCGGGAGTAGTTCACCGGCCTTCCTTTCGCGGTTGCTTCGTGGATGCCGCCAAGGTGTGGGCCGCGGTGGCCTCCGGCAAGCCACGCCCTGATGATGTCGCTAGACCGCCCGCATGCTGATCGCCGGGTCGATGCGCGCCGCGCGGAGCGCCGGAATCCAGCAGGCGACGACCCCGATCGCCGCCATCAGGGCGGCCACACCGATGAACGTCACCGGATCGTGCGGCGCGACGCCGAACAGCAGCCCGCGGATGATGCCACCTGCGACCCAGGCACCGGCCACGCCCAGCACCAGGCCGATCGCCAGCAGGGTGCCCCCTTCCTTCAGGATCATGCGCTGCACCCGCCCGCGGTCGGCGCCGAGGCTCATGCGGATGCCGATCTCGTTGGTCCGTGCGCTCACCGAGAACGCCAGCACCCCGGCGATCCCCACCGCGGCGATGATCACCGCCAGGATGCCGAACGACGACACCAGCGCGGCGTTGAGGCGCCGCGGCGCCACGCTCTGATCCTTGATCTGTGCCAGCGTGAGCACGCTCACGATCGGCGCCAGCGGCGCGACGCGATGCACCACGCGGGTCACCGCAGCCACCAGTCCCGGCGCGTTGCTGTCGGCGCGGATCACCAGCGCGCCGCCGATCGAGATCATCTGCGTGAACGGCATGAACACCGTGGCGCGGGGCGCCGCGTCCAGCCCGCCATCGCGCGTGTCGCCGGTGACGCCGACGATGGTGCGCCAGTCGCCGCTGATCGGGCTGAGCTTGAGCAGCGGGCCCGTCCAGGCGATCCGCTTCCCGATCGGATCCTCGCCGGGGAAGAATTGGTCGACGAAGGTCTTGTTGACGATCACCACGAGTCCGGACCCGGCCTGGTCGGTGGTCGTGAACGCGCGCCCGCGGAGCAGCGGAATCCCCGACGCGCGGAAGTATTCGGGGCTCGCGGTGCGGATGGCGGCGTGCGGCACGGCTTCCCCCACCGGGGCCGGCCGGGCCTCCGCCTTGACCTCGAAGCTCAGCATCGCGGTGGCCAGCGGCATGCTGGAGCCCAATCCCGCTTCGTTCACGCCGGGGAGGGCCCGGATCTCGCTGCGCATGCGCTCGTACTGTTGCTTGGCCACGGCGTCCATTTCCAGGAGATGCCGGAACCACGCCATGGGGTCGGAGCCGCCGCTCGGCCCGCCGCTCAGCTGGAGCAGCGGCACATCGAGCGCCAGCACTTCCTCGGCCCGGAGCCCGCTGTCCACCTCGGACAGCCGGACCATCGTGCGCGTGAGCAGTCCCGCGCCCGCCAGCAGCACGACGGAGACGGCGACCTGCGCCACGACGAGCCCGCGCTGCAGCCGCTGCTTTCTCAAGGAGCCGCTCATCCGCCGCACGCCCGCGGCAATCCAGGAGGCGAAGGTGTCTTCCTGCGGCAGCGCCGCGATGAACGAGAGCAGCAGGGCGAGCCCGACCGACAGGGCGAGGGTGAAGCCGAGCACCGTGCCGTCGAGTCGGATCTCGCCCGCGCGCGGGGAGTACCGCGCGGCGAGCGAGATGAGCAGCCGGACCCCGAAGATCGCGATGACGACGCCGAGGACGGCGCCCAACAGCGTCAGGAGGAGATTCTCGACGAGCAAGAGCCGTCGCAGCCTGGCGACGCCCGCACCGAGCGCGGCGCGGACCACCAGCTCGTGCTCGCGGCGCACGCCGCGCATCAGCGACAGGTTGGCGACGTTGGCGGCGGAGATGATCATCACGAACGCGGCCGCGCCCATCAGCAGCCACAGCGTCAGCCGCGCGCGCTCGCCCAGCGCTTCCTTGAAGGGGATGACCGCGATGCGATAGTGCGACCCGGGGTTGTACGCGTCCTTGTAGTCGCGCCGCATGCGGTCGTACACCGCCGCGACCTCCGCCCGCGCCTGCGCCACGCTGGCCCCCGAGGCGAGCCGGGCGACGACTTCGGTCATGCGATGCGAGCGGTTCTGCACCATCATCGCGCTGACGTGGTGCGGGCTCACCACCATGTTGAGCAGGGCGTCGATGCGGTCGGGGAAGAACGGCGCGGGTTGCAGGACTCCGATCACCGTGACCGACTGGCCGTCCAGCTTGACCTGCTTCCCGACGATGCTCGAATCCCCGCCGAAGCGCTTCATCCAGAAGGCGTGTGTGAGGATCATGACGGGCGGCACCCCGGCACCGTCGTCGCTGGGGCGCGTGAGCCGGCCGAGCACCGGCGCGAGTCCCATGACCTCGAAGTAGTTCCCGGTCACGAGGCCCACGTCGAGGCGGTCGGCGCCGTCGTCCCCCTGCAGGGTGAGATTCCACGGGGAGTACTCGGCGATGCCGCCCAGCGACGGAACGCCAGCGCGGAGATCGTGGACCTCGGGAACCGAGAAGGAGATGTTCGCCTGGCCGGGGCCGTCGGACGACTGCCGCAAGTATAGCAGCCGGTCGCCCTCGCGGTTGGGGAGCGGCTTCAGCAGCACGCCGCGGACCACGCTGAAAATCGCGGTGTTGGCGCCGATGCCCAGCGCCAGCGTGACCACGACGATCGCGGTGAACGCGGGGCTGTGGCGCAGCGTGCGCAGCGCGTAGCGCACGTCGGCGGCGATGTGCTCGATCCAGGGGAGCCCGCGCTGGTCGTGCACCGCCTCGGCGGCCTGGGTAAGCCCGCCCGCGGTCAGCAACGCCTGGCGGCGCGCTTCCTCCGGAGGCATGCCGCGCCGGACATTCTCGGCGGTCGCCATGTCGAGATGGGCTTGCAACTCTTCGCGGAGATCCTCGTCCGCGCGGTGCCCGGTGAAGATTCCCGCCATGCGGACGAGTAGGGCGCGAAGGTATCTCATGGGGTCTCCCGTTTCGGCGCGAGAAAGGCGCCGATCAGGTCGGCGATCTGATGCCATTCACGGGTTTCGCGCGCCAGCTGCCTGCGTCCCGCGGCGGTGAGCGCATAGAACTTCGCGCGACGGTTGTTCTCGGATTGGCGCCATTCGGCGCTGATGAACCCCTCTTGCTCGAGCTTGAGGAGCGCCGGATAGAGCGTGCCGTAGTTGAGGGTGAGGCGGTTCTTGGCGGTCTCCTCGATGCGGCGCGCGATGCCGTAGCCGTGGAGCGGCCCCAGGACCTCGAGGGTTCTGAGAATCATCAGGGCGAGGGTGCCCTGCTTCACGTCCAGTTTGTCCGCCATGCGCCGTCCTATGGGTTTCCCATACAACGGGACGTGGCGACAAATGGTTTCAGGCGCGTCGGGGCCGTCGCGCCCGGCCGAGCTTCAGGTCCAGCCCCTTGGGGGCCTGGCAACGCCAGGATTTCGCCGGATCGAGGCCGAGCAGGAACTCCATTCGGTTCTTACACCCCCGGACGACGTTCCCCGAGCACCCGCGGCAGGACGAGCCCGGTGATCGCGCCCAGGAAGATGCCGCCGGTGAGAATGACGCCGATGTACATCAGGGCGCCAATGATGCCCGGGGTCTTGGGCAACACTTTCTCGTTCAGGAACACCGTCGATCCTCCGAGCGCCCAGCCGACGACCGACGACGCAACCCACACGGCTGCGCGTCCCACGGCGAGGTGGAGTACGCGCCACTGGAGCAGGCCCAGGAGCAGCCCACCGACCACAATCGAGCCGGCCAGGGCGTACGGGAGCCGGAGGCCCAGCAGCCTGGCGCCGTCCCGCGCCAGGAAGGGTGCCGTCAACCCCAGGGCGGAGGCGCCCAACCAACCAGCGCTCGCTCCAGTGCGCTCGGCCACCACGCGCCGCTGAAGCAGTCCCACGCCAACACCCATTCCCAGGCCGATTGGAAACTGCGAGTTGCCGATACCGACCATTCCACTCAGGGCTATGAATGCGAGCACCAGAGCGAAGCCGAGGCACCATCCGAAGAACGTCGCGTGCGTCCAGCGGACCGCGAGCCCGAGCGTCGCGAACGACTGAACGCCCTGAGTGGGCATTTATCGACGCGACAAGGGAGACGGATGGGCGGGTTCATACAGCCCGAGTTCACCGCCGCTCGGCAATCGAATGGTCGTCCGGAGACCCCAGGCCTCCTGTTCGATCTCCGTCGCCGCGACGCCTTTCGTCGCCAACGACTTCAGCGTCGCAACGAGATCGTCGCACATGAGGTACAGGACTGCCCCGAGCAGTTCGTGTGCGGCGTGCCGTTGAGCGAAGTTCTCATCCGACGGATGGACGGCGATCTCGGCCGGCGGCAACGCGAGAATGAGCCAGCCCCCACCCGCATCGACACCCTGGAAGCCCAGGATATCCCGCAGAAAGCGCCGATCGGCATCGGGGTCCTTGCTGTACAGCAGGAGGTGCGCACCGGTGATCATGGGCGTGTCGGTGGAACCTGACGCGGGGCAAACGGGGCCCGAATCAGCTCCAGAAGCCCGGAGAGCGCGACCAGAGCGCCGAGAAAGACGAGGACGAAGCCGATTCCCGCGAGGACGTGGTTGGAGGTCGATAGCACATCGAAGCGGTCCGCCCACGTCATGAAACCCGCCCCTGCTCCGATGCACGCTGCCGCGGTAATGAGACTGCCAGCGCCAGTCCACAGTCTGTCAGCCCGAGATGGAGGCCCCTGAGCGGTTCGCCGCCTTGCGAATTCGAACAGCAGTGCCTTCGTCAGCGTGGTCTGCTCGCCACGCCGCATGGTGGCCAAGAGCACCCGGGCGGCAACGGCGCCTGCCATGAGAACAAGCCAGAACATCGCAGGTTGCGCTACTTGCCGGCGATGAGGAGGACGCCAGCGCCGAGCGCGAGGATGGCCATGATGAGCGACAGGCCGTTGAAGCTGAGGTGGGCCAGACTGATGAGCCCGGTCAGAATCAGCCATGCGCCGAGCAGCAGCATGCCGAGACTCTTCTTCACGTGAACTCCTTGGCGGGGGTCGCCCGTTCCGTGGTCGCGCTTAAGCTGCGGGGCGTGGCGGGCGGGAGCAAGTCACGCGCGCTTGCGGAGTACGACGTGGGCGGCGGCACGCGCGCCGGCGCGGTGCCCCACGCACTCGTAACCCAGCGCGGGCAGGTCGATGTCCTGCAGCAAGTGTTCGCCTGTGCCGAGCAGGACGGGCGCGATGACCAGGTGCAGCTCGTCGATGAGTGCCGCACGCAAGTACTGCCGAATGGTGGAGACGCCGCCGCCCAAACGGACGTCCCGGTCGCCCGCCGCCTCCCTCGCCTGCTCGAGCGCAGCGTGGATGCCCTGGGTGACGAACCGGAATTCCGTGCCGCCCACCATGCGGATCGGTGCGCGCGGGTGATGCGTCAGCACGAAGACGGGAGTGTGATACGGGGGCTCGTCTCCCCACCAGCCTTTCCAGCTCTCATCGGGCCAGGGCCCTCGGACGGGGCCGAACATGTTCCGGCCGAGAATCCAGGCGCCGATCCCGTCGAAGCCCTGCGCCGCCATGTCGTCGTCGACACCCGTCTCGCCATCGGCATGGCCATGCATCCGCCGCCAGGTGCGGGTGTGGAAGAACCAGTCGAACATCGCCGGACCACCGACGCCGAGCGGATTCTGCAGATCCTGGCCCGGTCCGGCACCGTATCCGTCGATCGAGATCGAGAAGCTGTGGACGCGTAGCCGGCCGCTCATCGGGTCCGTTGGGTCCCGGGCGCGGGGGTGGCCGCCGCGCCGGTGTCGATGAGCGCGCGAAGCTGCGTCTCCAACTGGCGGCTGATCCGCCGGGTGAACACGGATCGAACGCCCGTTCCCTGCTCCGCCAGGAGTTGTGGCGCTACCCAGACCACACCGAGGATGCTGTCACCACGCCAGAGCACCGCGGTGAGCTCGGTCGCGGACGGAGGCTTGATGGGCCCGTCCCATCCCCCGGGTACGGTGCGCAGCACGGCCACGAGCTCGGCGAGCCTGCCCGAATCGGTAACCGGGAACGTAAAGTCCTGGCTGTCCCGCTGAACCTCCGCACGAGTGATGGGACCCAGGTGGGCGAGCGGAGCAGGTAGCTTCTTGCCGCAGGCCAGTGCCGCAATAGGGAGCAGCGCGATGGCGATCGATCCGAGGCGGTTCAGGGTCGGTCCTTTCGTGTGTCGATGACGAGCGGAGTTGCCTCGAACGTGAACGCTAGGGCGTGCTTCGGACCCACGTTGAGAGGGTCCGGCGGTCGCCGGGGGTGGAGGTGAAGTCCGAGGGGCGAGCCGCGTTCGGAGCTGAGAAGCAGAAGCGCACCGTGTCTCCGGCCAACTGGTAGATCCCCAGCTGCGTGCTGCCGGCGGTCGGCCCTCCGGTCATGTGGTAATCGATCGTCTTGGGGGACGCGGTGGGGTCCAGCGCGACCGTCGCCTTGAGGAATAGTTGCCCTCCCATCGTCACGGTGACTTCATTCCCGACGAAGACACGGCGCATCGTCTTGACGTATTCGGGCGGCAGCTGATACCCGTCCGCGGTCCCCGCGACCATGGACCAGGTTCCCTGAAGGCTGGCGGAGTCGGCGGAGGTCGCACTGGGGCTCTGGCCAGCGAGGCTCGAACCGAGGCTGCCGAGCAGGCCGACCAGGCTCAGCGTCCGGAGTGTCCTCATCATAGGGTCTCCTGGGATCATGGGGGTGAGGCCTTCGCGTACCGGTCAAGCGGCGACAAGTGCATTGTTGCCAACCTATCTCAGGTTTCCTTTGCGCGCTTCGACCATTGCCAGAGCCCGGCTGTGACGGGGGCAGGCAGACGATACCCCAGCTGGCGCGCCGCCTTCGTGCGACACGAAGTAAGCCGGGACGTGCCCGACATCGAGCGGCGGATCGATCGTCCTCGAGGGTGCCTAGGCCGCGGCCCAGTCGCCCAGGAGTCGCCGGACCGCGACGAGCTGGCCGACATGGTAGGCCGTGTGGTCCGCCACCAGGAGGAACTCCCGCAAGAACGTCTGGCCACTTCCGGCAGGGACCTTCGCGAATGGGTCACACATCGCGTTCCCGATGAGCTCCTGCAATTGGGTCAGGTCTCGATGATATCCGGCGATGCTGGCCGCCCATGCACGCTCGTCCGGCGGCGCCGGCGTTGCCGGCCAGTAGTCGTCCGGCCAGGTGCCTTCCTGATAGTCCGGGTGGACGCAGAAAGCCAGAATGTCGGCCTGGGTGAGTCGTATGTGTTCCACGAGCTGCCATGCCGAATACGGGAGCCCAGGCGGAGCGACCCCGCGATGCTCGGGCGCGAGATCCGCCACCGCGTGGTCGAAGTTGGCGTGGGCGTCGCGCCAATCGAGAAGGCGGGTCAGCTGCTGCCGCAGGGGGTCGACCTGGGTCATGAACGAAGACTCCTTGGCTGGGCACCCTTGATCACGAGCCACAGCATGATCGCCACTTCCCCGAGGAAGGCGGGCTGAGCGTAAGTAAACACCTTCCCCTGGTATCGCGGCAGTAGTTCGCCCATGAAGCTCAGGATCACGTAGGCAAAGCCGCCCAGGGCGAGCCAGACGCCCCACAGGACCTCGGCCGCCGTGTTTTGATGGTCACGCAGTTTGAGGAACAGCATGGCCACCGCGTTCCGTTGCGGGGTGTCGAACTGCATCCTCCACGTGGTCCAGCGCCGAGTGCTGCGCCATTCTGACTTTTGCACTTGATGGCCGGGCCGACTGCCCCGAGGTTTGATGGCATGGCCGATACATCGTCGCGCTGTACCGCTTGCAGCTGGCCCCTGGGCTCCGACGACCTGTTCTGTTCCAGGTGCGCCACGCCGACGCCTCTCAACGTCGATCCGCAGGCTACCCTCGTCAACCCAGCAGGGATCGGACACGCGACTGGCGACGAGGCGCAGGCATCAGCGCCACTGCCCACGGGGACGGCGTTCAACGATCGGCTGCGCCACGTGCTCGGCGCCGAATACGATCTCATCTCCTTGATTGGCCAGGGTGGGTTCGCCCGCGTCTTTCAGGCACGGGACCGGCGCCTCGACCGGTTGGTCGCCATCAAGGTGATCCGGCCCGATCTGATGAGAGCGACAGCGTTCGTGGAGAGTTTCCGTCAGGAAGGCATCGCGCTGGCGAAGCTCCGGCATCCCGGAATCGTTCCCATCTTCGATATCCGCGAGCGGGAGGGGTTGATCTACTATATCATGCCGTTCGTGCAGGGGACGACGCTCGAGGCGCGAATGAACCGCGCGCGACTCCCGCCCTTCGAGTCGAGACGCATCCTCAGCGAGCTGGCCGACGCCCTGGCCGCGGCCCACCGGGCCCAGATGGTCCACCTGGACATCAAACCCGCCAACGTGTTCCTGGAGGGAGACCTCCAGAAGGTGCTGTTGATGGACTTCGGGATCGCCCAGGCCCTCACCGGGCCCGTGCGGGAGTCGTCCGGAGGGCCAGTCGTGGGGACGCCCGAGTACATGTCGCCGGAGCAGGCCCGCGGGCTACCGGAGATCGATCACCGCTCGGACATCTATTCGCTGGGCGCCCTCGGCTATCGGATGCTCATGGGACGTCCCCCCTTCAGAGGGAGGACCGCCGCGGAGATTCTCGAGAAGCACCTCACCGAGGCACCGGTCCCCCTGCGCGACATCAACCCCACGATTCCGAAGGAATTCGCGGACGCGATCATGCGATGCCTGAGCAAAGATCCGGGAGAGCGGTTCGCGACCGCGTTGGCGCTGCGCAGCGCGCTCGAGTCGGTGACGTTCTTCGGCGCGGACGGGGAGGCCGCGGGCCGGGAGGCGGTCTCGGGCATCCCAGGTACCCTCGTCATCCTGATCGCCAGCGTTGCGCTCCTCATCGGGCTCCTCATTGGTCAGGCACTCCGCTGAGCGGAGCACGGCGTGGAGCCTAGGCAGCGGGCGCGTCTGAGCGGGATTCGCGGCGGCTGGTGTGCAGGAGAAAGCCGCTGAGCAGGAGTTGAGAGAGCACGAGGAGGAGCGCCACAAGCGCGGATTCGTTGCCGGTAACGGCAAGGCCGACCGCCATCCCGAGGACGAGCGACGAGATCCAGAAGATCACGATCTTGGTCGTGGAGAACTGGTACGTGGTCGCCATAATGCCTCCGGGTGGAGTAGTTCAACGGCTTGGCCTCGGCGCGGCCGCCGCGCGCATTGCGGCTCCTGCGGAATCGACGGCATTCGAGTTGAGTTCTGAACGCTGTCGGGGCGTGGTCGTCACCTAGGGACCAATCCGCCGCTCTTCCCGAGCCTTGCTGAGGAGGCGCTCTGCGAAGTCGAGCCGCTCCTGCGTTTCCGCGAGCTCCTGTTGGAGGCCCTGGACATCACGTTCAAGCGCTTCGAGCCGTCCGGTGACGTCAGCCGATGGTGAATCTTGGCGTGCGGCGCGCAAGCGAGCGACCTTGATCACCGTGAACGCGGGGATCCCCACGAGCATTGTGAGGGCGATTAGGAATACGATAGGCTCCATCTCAGGACCCCCGTGGCGGTCAGCGCTCGTCGTGCTGTGAAAGGTAGCGGCGGAGAGTGTTCCAGATAGGCGTCCGTTCCTTCCGATGCGAGCACCGGTGAGACGGCGGTCACGTCGGGAGCAACCGTTTCGCGGCCCGAAGTATCGAACCGATCGCTACCCTACCCTCTCGGAGGTTCCGTGGACGCAATCGTCCTCCCCCATGTACGGCGTTGTGCGCTGCTGGCGGGGGCCTGGTTTGGATTAGTCTGCCTGCCCGTCCCTGTACGGGCTCAGAGCGCCCAGGAGCTATTGTGGGACGCGGCGATGCAGGGAGATACGGTCGCTCTGGGGACAGCCCTCGAGCGCGGTGCTGCGGTCGATTCCCTGGACACACGCACCAATCCCAACGGGCGACGAGCCCTGAATTGGGCCGCGTGGTACAACCAACCAGCCGCGATCCGGTTTCTCATAGCTCATGGAGCACATCTGAATCTGGCGAACTGGACTGGATTCACGCCGCTCCATCATGCCGCCGAACACGGCTCCCTGGACGCGGCTCGGGTGCTGGTGAGCCTTGGGGCGGACCGCACGATGCTCAATGAACAGGGGCAGCGCCCGGTTGACGTTGCGCGGGAACGGGGCCATCCGGACGTGGCGGCTCTGCTGGACTCCCTTCCATCCCGGTAGCTCGAGGGAGCGCCATCTGCAGCTCGTTTGTCATGCCCGGGCAGGCGTCCGCAGAAGACGCCAAGCCCAGAAGCACAGGGCAAGGGCGACCACGCCGATGCCTGCCTCAACGATCTCCCCGGAATCATGGAGGAGCCGCGGCCACTGGCCGATGATGCGCCACATGTGCACCAGGGCCAACAGGCCGAAGAGGGATCCAGTCGTGATGAGGTAGGCCTTCATGGCATAACACCCGGAATGTGGATTGGTTGATGGGGCTACAGTGCGAGTCAGGCCGCTGCGTTGCTGCTAGAAGGCGGCTGTGGGTGAGCGCCGATGCGGAGACTCGATGTCGCAAGAAAGATCTCTCGCAAGAAGAAGACCAAGCCTGCGAAGAACGCGAACATCGCCGCAATGAACAACAAGGCCACGGGCACCGATGCGTCGAAGCCAAAGAATGCACTGAGAAACAGAACGGCAATGACGGCGCAGACCAATAACGCGGTCATGGTGCAAAGCGTGATGGCTCGACCCGCGAGTGTGGCTCGGCGAGAGAGCGTCGTGAGTTGAGCGTGGACGGCGTTGACCTCGGCAGGCGTCGGCAGTTGTCGTTCCAGCACTCTGGCGCGGTCGATGACGCGGGCGAGGCGGTTGGTCATGACTGCGAGCATCGCGCCAATGCCTGAGAGCAGGAACACGGGCGCCACTGCGAGCTGGATGACGTGGGCGACTGCGGTGATCCCGGAATCCTGCGACACCTGGCCTCTGAGGTGGGAGAGGAGTGGCAGCGGCCTAGCGGATTGGGCGTAAGCTGCGGCCTGCGGCGGCCGCGGACAAGAGAGACCGGTTCTCTAGCCAGGCGGCCGCGGCGGGTGTGCCGGGACGCCAGGAATGACGAGCTGGATGTGCGGCATCACGATGCGACCGCCGCCCGCGCCGCGTCGCGCGGCGAGCCGCCCCACTGGCGATTCCACGCCCGGCGGAGCTGGAGGCCGGACCGGAAACCCGCGACCTCGGCGGCGCGGGTGACGGTGGCGCCGCACTCGATCGAGAGCCGCGCGCGCTCCAGGCGGATGAGCCGCAGGTAGTGCAATGGCGACACGCCGGCGTGGTCCATGAACAGCCGCAGCAGGTGACGCTCGGTGGCGTGCCCGACCGCGGCCAGCGTGGCCATGTCCCAATCACGCTCCGGGCGGGTGACGATGGCGTCCTGTACCCGGTGGACCGCGGCGTGCAGGTGCCGGCGATGCACCAGGAAGGGCGACAGCTCGGGGTCGCGCGGCGAGCGCCGGAGATACACGACCATGTCCTCGGCGACGCTCGCCGCGAGCGCCTCGCCGCACTCCTCGGCGATCATGTGCAGCGCGAGGTCGATGCCCGCGGTGATCCCCGCGCTCGACGCGAACGGCCCGTCGACCACGAACACGCGGTTGTCGATCACCTGGGCCTGCGGCGCCTGGGCCCGCAGCGCCTGGAGCAGCTCGTGGTGCGTGGTGCAGCGACGCCCCGCGACCAGGCCCGCGCGCGCCGCGAGCAGCGTCCCCGAGCAGATCGCGAGCACGCGGTGCGGTGTCTCCTGGGCGAACACCGGCTCGCGCAGGCGCTTGAGCCACTGCGCGATCTCGGCGATCGGCGGTGTGACCCGGCCGAGATCCGCGGCCGGCTGGCCCACGAGCACGATCCAGGTCGGCGAGTCGAGCCGGTCGGGCAATGGCTCGAGGCGGGCCAGCGCGAGCCCGACCGAAGTCGGCGGCGTGGACACGGGGCCGGCGAATCGCAGCCGGAAGCGCGGCGCCTGCCCGCGCCGCTCACGATGCAGGTTCGCAAGGCGAAAGGCCTCCGCGGGTCCCGCGATGTCGAGCAACAGCGAATGCGGGGCGATGACGAACAGGCAGTCGATCAGGTCGGCGCGTGCGATCATTTCAGGACATGGCCTCCTGTCAAGATGATATGGCGCACGCACCGGAAACGCCACCCAACCGGTTGAATCCTGTCCGAAATTGATCCAAACCTGTCGCCCCGGGCGCCGACAGGCGATGGCACCCGGCCTACCTTCGCGCGCATGGTCACACATCAAGTTCCCGTCCGTCCTTCACTCGCTTCCCCGAGCGCCGAGAGTGTCCATGCGTACGAGATGGGTTTTGCCCTTCGTCGCGGCGATCGCCGCGTGCAGCGATGACATGCCGCCGTCGGCGCCCCAACCCCCAACCACCATATCCGTCGCGTACTGCGACGGCCGCGTGCCGAGCTGGGTCGCGCTCCAGGATGGCGATGGCGCGTGGACGCGGGCGCAACCGGTGGCGAGCGGAGCAAACACGACGTTTCGCTACGACTTCTCCGCCAACCGGGGCGCGATTGCGACGCTGACCCGCATCAGCGCCGAAATCACCGTTCTGTCGGTGCTGTACGGCACTCCGGCCGAGCTCGTGACGGTGGGTGACACGAATCCGGAGGACTGCGCACCCACGGCGTCGAAACACCTCTTCGGCACGGTTGTCGGGCTCGACACCAACGAATCCGCCTTCGTCGGCGGGTCCCTCTTTCGACGCGCACGCGTTCTGGCGGACGGCACGTTCGAGCTGCGCGATTTGCCCAGCGGTCCCAATGCTCTCCTCGCCACGACACAAATCAATGGGGCCGATGTTCCGAACCGTCTCATCCTGCGGCGCGACATCGACGTGCCGGATAGCGCCTCGGTGCCCGTGTTGGACTTCGCGTCGGAGGCGTTCGCGCCCGCGATCGCGACCGTATCGCTCGATGGCCTGGGTGCGGATGGTGCGACGTACGGCACCCGGCTGTTGACGAGCCACGACGACATCACCGTGGCCTCGTCGGGTACGACCGTTGGGACCGGTCCCTACGCGGCGTTGCCGGAGGCGCGATTGCGCGCAGGCGATCTGCAGATTCTCTCTGCCAGCTCGACCGCCGCTGTCACGGGGAGCGCGCGCTCGGCGACGCTGTACTTCCGGGCGCCTACCGACCGGACACTGGCGTTCGGCGCCCCCCTCATCCAGCCCACGTTCACGACCGTCGCGACCGCGCCGGCGCTGCGGCTGCGGGCGCAGTTCGTCCCGCAAAGCGACTACGACCGATCCGCGTTTGTCACCTACCAGCAGAGCACCACCACACTGCTTGTTTTCGTGGCCATCTCGATGACCGGGTCGTATGCCGCGCTCACCGGGACTGGGTACGACCTCGTCATTCCCGATCTCTCCGGCGCCCCGGGCTTCGATCCGGCGTGGTCGCTGCACGCGGGCGGGACGCTGCGCTGGACCGCGGCGCGGGTTGGCGGGACGGTGCCGTTGGGCCGCGATGCCGTGCCGAGCGACGGCGCGACCCAACAGTCGGTGCTCGGCGTCGGCGAGATCGTCGCCGCTGCAGCTGGGGGCGTTCGATGAGAACCACACTCCTGCTCGTGCTGGCCGTGCTCGGCGCCGCACCCGCGGTGGCACAAAGTCCCGGTCGCGGCTCCTGGCAGGACGCGGTCCGGCGCGCGGTGCACGGTGCAGCCAAGACCCAGCAGCGGACGCGTTCGCTCCGTCCTACGACCGCATCCCTCAGGACGACGGTCGCCGAGAGCGAGCCGAACGACAGCGTGCGAACGGCCGACAGAGTGGCGCTGGGCGACCGCGCCAACCGCCGTGGTGAATCCGGCGAATGACGTGGATACGTGGTTCGTGGATCTCGAAGCCGGCCAGTTCTTCAGGGTGGATGTCGACGCGGCGGAATTCGGGTCGGCGCGCCGCCTAACGTGCGGGCGGCGCGTCACATGGTGTCAGGGTTGTCCTAGCGTCCGGTAGCTATCCGAACTTAGGATCCTGTGGGGCAACCCGTGGGGGTTCGACTCCCTCCGGTCGCATCA
>Ga0326730_1000003_pt1 | contig 71492 bp, 64 predicted proteins | sample MHFSIPfraction_3_FD_207740 | JGI IMG/M metagenome (GOLD analysis project Ga0326730, IMG submission 207740) | Lab enriched peat soil microbial communities from Michigan Hollow, Ithaca, NY, United States - MHF7AN SIP fraction | ecosystem: Environmental > Terrestrial > Soil > Wetlands > Peat...
TTCGCCTTGCGTGATGGACTGCCATCCTTGCGTCCGCCTTGTCAGCCTCGTCCGCCCTGTCCGCCTTGCTCGTCTTGTCCGCCGCCCCAGTCTCGAACTCTGATTGCCACACCCAAGTATATTTGTGATGTGAACACCGATTCAGCACGGAATTGCGTGGTTTTTCCGCGTATTGTCGATGGGTGGGGACGGGCCTACTATTGTCTTCCGTTTTCTCCTCCAGTGACTGATCCGTCATCCAATCGTAGTCTAACGGTGACACACTCGCCTCGATTTCCAGGGACGGGCTATGCCGACTTCCGGTGATTCCAAGCACGAGCTCGAGCTCTCTGCCAACGCTATCACGGTGCTGGAAAAGCGTTACCTCATCAAGGACGACCAGGGCAGACCCATCGAGGCCGCCCCCGACCTGTTCTGGCGGGTTGCCCGGACCATTGCCGAGCCGGACCGCAAGTACGGCGCCTCGGCCGGGGCGGTGGAGGCGCTCTCGGAGGCCTTCTTCGACCTGATGGCCCACCGGATGTTCATGCCCAACTCGCCGACCCTGATGAATGCCGGCCGGCCCCTGGGGCAGCTCTCCGCCTGCTTCGTCCTGCCGGTCGAGGACACGCTGTCCAACGGCAAGAACGGGATTTACGACACCCTCCGCGCGATGGCACTGGTGCACCAGTCGGGCGGCGGGACCGGGTTCTCCTTCTCCCGGCTCCGGCCCCAGAACGACATCGTCCGCTCCACCATGGGTGTGGCGAGCGGGCCGGTGTCCTTCATGAGCCTGTACGACGCCTCCACCGACGTGGTCAAGCAGGGTGGCACCCGCCGGGGCGCGAACATGGGAATTCTCCGGGTGGATCACCCGGATATCCTCGGGTTCATCTCCTGCAAGGATGACATTACCAAGATCACCAATTTCAACATCTCGGTTGCCGTCACCGACGCCTTCATGGCCGCGGTTGAGCGGGATGACGAGTACGACCTGATCCATCCCAAGACCGGGCAGGTCGCCGGGCGGCTCAAGGCCCGCGACGTGTGGGCCAGGATCATCCACGGCGCCTGGAAGACCGGCGAGCCGGGGGTGTTCTTCATCGACCGCGCCAACTACTACAACCCGGTGCCGCAGCTCGGGGCCTACGAGGCCACCAACCCCTGCGGCGAGCAGCCGCTGCTGCCGTACGACGTCTGCAATCTCGGATCGATCAACGTCGGGTATTTCGTGACCGACGGGCAGGTGGACTGGGAGCACATGCGCCAGATCATCCACCTGTCGACCCACTTCCTCGAGAATGTCATCGACGCCAACAACTACCCGCTGCCCGAGATCGACCAGCTGTCGAAGCGCATCCGGCGCATCGGGCTCGGCATCATGGGGCTGGCCGACCTGCTCATCCGGCTGGGCCTGGCCTACGACAGCGAGGAAGGCGTCGAGATGGGCCGCAGGATCATGGCCTTCGTCGACGAGGAGGCCAAGGTCGAGTCCGAGCGGCTGGCGAGTCAGCGCGGGGTTTTCTCGGAGTGGGAGAAGAGCATCTGGGGTCCGGACGCCACTTGCGCCCGTGACGCCCAGGGCAACCGCATCCGGCCGATGCGCCGGCTCAGGAACTGCAACGTCACCACCGTCGCGCCGACCGGCACCATCTCCATCATCGCCGGGTGCAGCTCGGGCATCGAGCCGCTGTTCGCCGTGGCGTTCATGCGGAATCAGGCCGGCGTGCTGATGCCGGATGTGAACGAAGACTTTGTCGCGACCGCCCGGCGCGAGGGCTGGTACTCGGACGCGCTCATGCAGAAGATCGCGTCCGCGGGCCACATCGCCTTCCCCGAAGTGCCCGAGAAGTGGCAGCGGGTCTTCGCCACCGCGAACAACATCAAGCCCGAGTGGCACATCCGGATGCAGGCGGCGTTCCAGGACCACAACGACAGCGCCATCTCCAAGACCTGCAATTTCGCCAACGACGCCACCGAGGAGTACGTCGAGGAGATCTACCGGCTGGCCTTCAAGCTGGGGTGCAAGGGTGTGACCGTCTATCGCGACGGCAGCCGGGACATGCAGGTCCTCTCCACCGGCAGTGTCGCCAAGAAGGTGGCGGAGCAGGCCACCTCCAGCGGCAAGGCCGAAGCCCGGTCTGATCTGGTGGTGACCGGAGACCATCGCGCCCACTCCGCTGATCTGCACGGTGAGATCGCCGAGCTCCGGGCCGAGACGGAGCGGCTCCGCAAGCTGGTCCACGAGCTGGAGGCAGAGAACCTGCAACGCCGGCAGAAGCGCTCACGGCCCGAGACCCTGCGTGGCACCACCCGCCGGGTCGAGACGCCGCTCGGCACCCTGTACGTCACCGTCACCGAGGACGATCGCGGCCAGCCGTTCGAGGTGTTCATGAGTCTCGGCAAGGCCGGCGGGGCCATCATGGCGGACGTCGAGGCGATGGGCCGGCTGATCAGCCTGGCGCTGCGCTCCGGCATCCCGCTCAAGGAGGTCCATCGCCAGATCCGGGGCATCAGCTCGGACCGCGCCATCGGCCTGGGCCCCAACAAGGTGCTGTCGGTGCCGGATGCCGTCGGCATCGCGATCGAACGATGGATGCAGGAGAAGCAGGGCATCCAGCAGGAGCTGCTGGCGGGCGCTACGCCCCCGGCCGGCACACCGGTTCCTACGATCGCCCAGATACAGCAGGTGGCCACCCGGAGCGGGGAGCAGCCACAGCTGAGCCATCAGCAGCCGGTGCTGACCGGCGCCTGCCCCGATTGCGGCTCGCAGCTGGAGTTCGCCGAGGGCTGCATGAAGTGCCACGTGTGCGGGTTCTCGGAATGCGGGTGATGATCTGGTAGGGGCCAAGGCATGCCTTGGCCATATCAATAAGGCCATCACCCACCAGCGGGGGCGGACATGACATCCGCCCCCGCTGTGTTTTCCACGTCTCGCTTCACGCAGCCTTCATCGCTCCGGGTCGACGACGCGGCTATCGTTCGGCGCGGACCGGACAGGTGTCGGCGCGAACCGGGTTCTCCTCAGCGCCGGGGACGGGATGGACCCGGAGTACCTTGCCGTCCCGCGCAAGTGGAGCGCCGATGATATCGGACGGTTCATGCTCTTCATCGGGCCGATCAGCTCGGTGTTCGATCTCCTCACGTTCGCGACACTGTGGTTCATCTACGGGGCCACGTCACCGGCGCGCCAGGCGTTGTTCCAGTCCGGCTGGTTCGTGGTGGGGCTCCTCACCCAGAAGCTGATCGTCCACATGATCCGGACCCGGCGGGTTCCCTTCCTCGAGAGCCGGGCCGCTACTCCGGTTCTGCTGACCACGGGGTTGGTGATGCTGGCAGGGGCGCTGCTGCCGTATAGCCCGCTGGCCGGTCTCCTCTCCGTGACGCCGCTGCGGGTGAGCTTCTTCGGGTTCGTCCTGCTGCTGCTCGCCGGCTACGCCGGTCTCACCCAGCTGATGAAGGGGTGGTATTACCGGCGGTTCGGAGTCTGGCTGTAGCGCGGGGTGACAGGCGCGACGCGAGGCGAGAGGTCGTGAGCCGCCGCCTGCGACTCACGACCTCTCGCGCTCACGCCTTACGTTCGGGCCCGAGCCTTAGTAGCCGGGCTTGCCCCAGGTCGCCTTCACCTTGTCGAGGTTCTTGTCGAAGATCTTCTGCTGATCCGGGGTGAGGATGTTCCTGAGCTCCTTGGCAGCCTCGACCCGGTGGTCCACCGCGCCGGCACCCATTCCCGGTTTGGCGGAGTCGGGCTTGGTCTGAGCCATGCTCATGTGCTTCTGCACGATCGTGACCGCCTGGCGGTTCTGCACTTCAGTCAAGGTGATGCCATCGAACAGTGGCTTGAAGTCGGCCGGCAGCTCTGTGGCCTGGGCCGGGGCGGCCGGCGAGGCGGTGGGAGCCGGGTTCTGAGCCTGCAACATCGACGTCCGATTGATGCCCGGGCCGACTGCGAGCATGGCGAGGGCACCCGCAGCAACGCCGAGTGTGAGAGCGAATCGATTCATGGTGGGAATCTCCACAGCGATGGGTTTGCGTCTCCGCGACGACGCGTCGGCATGGAGGAACGGCGCCGACGCCACACCATGTGTAGTGAGGACCGGGCCGTCTGCCGGTGATCGGAGTCACTCCGGCCCATCCCGGGTTCCCGGCCCCGTGACCGGGGAGCGACCAGCCGGCGGGGCCCCTGCCAGCCCAAACCGGGCCTCCGGGCCTTGCTCCGCGCCGTACCGGGTGCCACCGTAACTGCCTCCCGCCGGGCCGGGCCGGCGACCCTGGCGGGGCCTGCCTGAAAACCGCATCGCCTCCTCACGGCGTATCACGACATCACCGGCCAGAGGAGACCCACCATGCTGCTCCAACTGCTGCTGGCGGCCGCCGCCCTGCGTGGCCCTGCCGATACCGTCCCGTTGTACGGGGACCTGGGAACCCATCATGTCGGGATCACCACCCGCATTCCCCGGGCACAGGCGTATTTCGACCAGGGAATGCGGCTGGTCTACGGCTTTAACCACGCCGAAGCGATCCGGGCCTTTACCGAAGCGACCCGGCTCGATCCGGCCTGCGCGATGTGCTACTGGGGCATCGCCCTGGCGCATGGGCCGCACGTGAATGCCGGGATGGACTCGGCGGCGGGGGTCGCCGCGTGGACCGCTCTGAGACAGGCACAGCGCCATGCGGCCCATGCCACGCCGAGGGAGCGGGCCTACATCACCGCGCTCGCGCGACGCTACGCGGCGGTGCCGCCAGCCAACCGGGCTCCGCTCGACACCGCTTATGCGCGCGCCATGGGAGAAGTGGTCAAGCAGTACCCCGCTGATCTAGATGCGGCGACCCTGTACGCCGAAGCGCTGATGGACCTGTCTCCGTGGTTCTACTGGACCGCCGCCGGAGAGCCGCGACCCGACACGCCGACCATCATCGCGCAACTGGAGCGGGTGCTGGCCAAGAACCCCGAGCACCCGGGCGCCTGCCACTACTACATCCACGCCGTGGAGGCAGTGGCGCCTGCCAGGGCGGTGGCCTGCGCCGAACGGCTCGCCGCGCTGATGCCCGGAGCGGGGCACATGGTGCACATGCCCGGCCACATCTACATCCGGGTGGGACGTTACATGGACGCGATCCACGCCAACGAGCATGCGGTGCACACCGACATGGTGTACATGGAAGGCCAGAAGCCGCCCATGGGGGTCTACCCGATCGGCTATGTGCCCCACAACTACCACTTCCTTTCCTTCGCATCCACCATGGCCGGTCGGAGCGAGGAGGCGATCGACGCCGCGCGGAAACTCCGCCTGACCACCTCGGCGGAGGTCGCGCGGCAGGTGCCGCTCGCGGAGCCCTATGTCCCCTATATCTTCCTGGCGCTGACCACCTTCGGGCGATGGGAGGAGGTCCTCAAGGAGCCGGTGCCACCCACCGACCTGAGCTATTCCTATGGTCTGGCGCAGTATGCCAGGGGCGTCGCCTTCGCGGCCACCGGCCGCCGGGCCGAGGCGGAAGCCTCGCTCGACTCGCTGATCCGGACCCGGGCCACGATCAATCCCGGCTACGCCACCGCGGGCTGGTCGACCCCCGGCACGGTGCTGCAGATCGCCGAACACTCGCTTCGCGGGGAGATCGAGCTCAGATCCGGCAATGCAGACAGCGCCGCGGCACACTTCCGCAAGGCGGCCGACCTCGAGGACGGACTGCTGTACATCGAACCGCCGGACTGGTACTACCCGGTGCGGCACTCCCTCGGCGCGGCGCTGCTCAAGGCGGGGCATCCGGCGGAGGCGGAGACCGCCTATCGCGAGGACCTCAAGCGGTTCCCCTCCAACGGCTGGTCACTGTTCGGGCTGGCCCAGAGCCTCGAAGCGCAGGGCAAGAGCGCGGATTCCGCCCGGCGCGAATTCGAGCGGGCCTGGAGCGACGCAGACATCGTGCTGACCGGATCGCGGTTCTGAGCCGCAGATTACCCAGATGGGTCCGGGATTACGCAGGCCTTCTTTCCGCAGATTACGCAGATTGCGCAGATTGCCCCGAGGTCGGGGCGGTCTGCGTAATCCGTGCACTTTCCTGATTCCCAAATGCCTCTGTAGACGAAGTGGATTCGCATTCTTCCTGGACTGGCGAGATCCGGGTGACGTGCAGGTGGTGCCGAAGTTCAGCTTCTCTTGATCCTGGGCGGACCGGGCGATCTCTCAGACTGTTTTCACATCTGCGTAATCTGCGTAATCTGCGGAACAACCCGGATAGGCTACGAAACCATCTGTGGACCACAGGCAGTGCAGTACGAGCGAATCGAACGGACTCGGATTCTTCCTGGACTGGCGAGATCTGGGTGACGCATGGGTGGTTCCGAAGTTCCGCTGCCGTCTATCGTCGGCAGACCGTTCGTTCTCTCAGCAAGTTTTCACATCTGCGCAATCTGCGTAATCTGCGGAAACATTCTGCATATGCTGCGGAACCATCTGTGGAGGTGAAACAGTGCAGTACGAGCGAATCTTCATCGAGGAATCCGCGGTGCCGCGCGCGCTGCCCCTGTTTCGGCATCTGGTGGAAACCTATGCGTCGGAAACCAACAAGACCGCGGCTCTCTGGAGTGAGCTGGCGGACGAGCAGCTGGACTTCCGGCCTCACACCAGAAGCGCTTCGGTGCGCGATATCCTGGTACACCAGATTCTCTCCGAGCGGCGCTTCTTCGCCGAGTTCGTCGGGCTGTCCGAGCCCCCGCCGGCCGCCCTGCTGCCGGCGGGCGACCGGCCCGGGGTGGCAGCGTACCGGAACCGGTATGTCGAGCTCGCCCTTGCCCGTCTGCCCGCCCTGGCGGCGGGGGATGAGGACTTCTGGCTGGCGCAGGTGCCTTTCTTCGACGCGACCAGGGAACGGATCTGGGTCTTCTGGCGCAGGGTCCTCCACACCGCACACCACCGCGCTCAAGTGGGGGTCTGTCTCAGGCTGCTGGAGGATCGCGTCCCGGCGACCTACGGTCCGACCGCCGACGTTACCTGGAAGGGCGCGGATCCCACCCGCACCGTGGAAGCGGCCGGGCGCAAGGGGGACCCGTCCCGGCCCGGCTCCTGACCCTTGGCTGTCGCTCGGCCCTTACTGGTGCGCGGCGCCGGCTCCGAGTAGCTTGGCACCAGTCGCGGTTCGACCGACCCTTCCCCCGAGGCACCTGCCATGAGCGAGCAATCCGGGGAGCTCACCCCCATCAAGCCCGCCCGCATCGCCCAGGAGATCGCCAAGCTGAGCGCGTCCCGCCGCAGCGGCGACCTCAAGCCCGACGCGTACGATCAGCGGTTCGCCAAGATCATCCACGAGCTCCGGGAACGGCGGATCGATGGCGGCCGCGCCGAAGTGAGCGCGGCACTCAAGCCGCTGCTCGACGCCGGCGACATCACCGCCAAGGAGTATGACCGGCTGTTGACCATGCTCGGGATGGCTGGCTGACCCTCCCGAACTACAGGACTCCTCGGTCGTTCCGCGTTCCGCGTTCCCCGTTCCGCATTGGGCAAGGCCGAGGCCGGTCCTGCTGCGCCTGAAATGTTCAACGCGGAACGCGGAACGCGGAACTGATCATGCGAACTCTCCCCCTCGCCAGCACGACTGTCTCCGTCATCGGCTACGGCGGCATGCACCTGTCGATCACGAACCGGCCTCCCGAAGGGGAGGGGGTCCGGGTCATCCATGCGGCGCTGGACGCCGGGATGACCCTGATCGACACGGCGGATGCCTACTGCCTCGACGGCTCGGAGACGGGGCACAACGAGCGGCTCATCGCCAGAGCGCTGGGTGAGTGGAGTGGACGGCGGGAGGCGGTTCTGGTGGCGACCAAGGGCGGGATCGTCCGGGACGGGGGGCGGTGGGACCAGGACGGCCGGCCGGAGCACCTGCGGACAGCGTGCGAGGCGTCGCTCCGGGCGCTCGGTGTCTCCCAGATCGGACTGTATCAGCTGCACGCTCCCGACCCGGCCGTTCCGTTCGAGGAGAGCGTCGGCGCCCTGGCAGAGCTGCAGCGAGGCGGGAAGATCCGCTGGATCGGGCTGTCCAACGTCTCGGTGGACCAGATCCGCCTTGCCGAAGGTATTGCCCCGATCGTCGCGGTGCAGAATCGGCTCAACCCGTACTTTCGCGAAGCTGTGGCCGACGGGGTGGTGGAGTACTGCGCCTCCCGTGGCATCGCCTTCCTGGCATACAGCCCCACCGGGGGCGGCCGATTGACCAAGAAGCTGCCCAGCCATCCGGTCCTCACCGAGATCTCCCGCCGGGTCGGGGCGAGCCCCCATGCCGTCTGTCTCGCGTGGGTCCTGGCACAGGGACGCACGGTGATCGCGATCCCCAGCGCCCGTCGGGTGGAGCACGCCAGGGACAGCGCTGCCGCGGGGGACCTGAAGCTGTCGCCGAGCGATCTCGCCGGCATTACCCAGGCGCAGTTCGATCGACGCTAGGACGGTCGAGACGGTCGCGACGGACAAGTCCGCCGGGGTCCTCCTGGTGACGGCCTGTGGCACCCCGACGGTCCCGTCCGTCTCGTCCGTCCCGTCCGTCTCGTCCCCCGCGCCGGTCCCGTTCGATCGGCGACACCCGATATATTACCCGCCATGCCTCCCGCTTCCCGTCGCCGGACCGTGACCACCCTCGTCGGGGGTGTGCCGGTCGGCAGCAGTCAGCCCATCGTGGTGCAGTCGATGACCAACACCGACACCGCGGACGTCCCGGGGACGATCCAGCAGGTGGCGGCGCTGGCCCGGGCCGGGAGTGAGCTGGTCCGGGTGACCGTGAACAACGACGAGGCGGCCGCCGCGGTCCCCGCGATCGTTGCGGGGCTGGCGGCCGAGGGGATCACCGTCCCCATCATCGGCGATTTCCACTACAACGGTCACCTGCTGCTGACCCGGTACCCCGAGTGTGCCGGGGCGCTGGCCAAGTACCGGATCAATCCCGGCAATGTGGGAGGGAAACGGGCGGACGAGAACTTCCGGGCCATCATCGACGTGGCGCTCCGGCACGAGAAGCCGGTGCGCATCGGGGTGAACTGGGGCTCGCTCGACCAGATCCTCCTTACCGAGCTGATGGACGCCAACGCGCGACTCGTCGCGCCCCGGGACGCCCGCGATGTCATGATGGACGCGATGCTCGAGAGCGCACTGCGATCGGCCGAGCTGGCGGAGGCCCAGGGGCTGCCGCATGACCGGATCATCATCAGCGCAAAGGTCTCGGGGGTGCAGGACCTGGTGGACGTCTACCGCATGCTCGCCACCCGGTGCGACTACCCCCTTCATCTCGGTCTGACCGAGGCAGGCATGGGCATGAAGGGGATCGTAGCCAGCGCGGCCGGGGTCTCGATACTGCTGCAGGAGGGGATCGGCGACACCATCCGGGTTTCCCTTACGCCGAAGCCGGGGGGGGATCGTACCGAAGAGGTGCTCGTCGCGCAGCAGATTCTCCAGTCCCTGGGACTCCGGAGCTTCACTCCCCAGGTCACCGCCTGCCCGGGGTGTGGTCGCACCACCAGCACCTTCTTCCAGCACATGGCGGAGGACATCCAGCGATACCTCCACGATCAGATGCCGGTCTGGCGCTCGCGCTATCCCGGTGTGGAGGAGCTCAAGGTGGCGGTGATGGGATGTGTGGTAAACGGCCCGGGTGAATCCAAGCATGCCAACCTCGGGATCTCCCTCCCGGGGACGTTCGAAGAGCCGAAGGCCCCGGTGTATGTGGACGGCCGGCTGCTGGTGACGCTGAAGGGAGATGCCATCGTAGCGGAGTTTCTCAGGATTCTCGACGAATACGTGGAGACCCGGTATGGCGGCGAGATGGCGCGGCCTGGCGGGGTGCGTTCCGGTACGGTGACGGCGGACAGGGGATGAACGCTCCGACAGCTCGGCTCCGTCACTTCAGTCCACCTGTCCACCGATGATTCCCCTCGACCAGTTGCTGCAGGACAACCGGGTTGCCGCCCTCGGCGCGATGTTCGGGGCGGGGCTGGTGACCAGCCTGACCCCGTGCGTGTACCCCATGATCCCGATCGTGGCCGGGGTGCTGGGTGGCGCCGGGGCCGCAGAGCGGTCCCGCGCCAGGACCGTGGGTTACACGCTGACCTACGTGGTTGGCCTGGCTCTGGTGTACGCCAGCCTGGGGCTCGTTGCCGGGCTCACGGGCTCCCTGTTCGGGGCCATCAGCTCCAACCCATGGGCCTACTTTGCCATCGGCAACCTGCTGGTGGTTGCCGCGCTGGCGATGCTGGATGTCATCCCGGTGACCGTGCCGAGCCGGCTGATGGCGTGGGCTGGGAGGTTCGGCACCGGTTCCTGGGCCGGAGTCTTCGCCATGGGGGCCACCTCAGGGCTCGTGGCCGCTCCCTGCGGCGCCCCGGCCTTTGCCGCGGCCCTGACCTTCGTCACCACCACCGGCAGTGCCGTGTGGGGTTTCCTGTACTTGTTCGTCTTTTCCCTGGGCATGTCGGTGCTGCTCGTGGCCGTGGGGCTGGTCACGGGGCTCGGTGCCTCCCTCCCCAGGGCCGGTCGGTGGACACTGTGGATCAAGCGTGCCGCCGGCGTGGTACTCCTCGGCATGGCCGAGTATTACTTCATCCAAGTGGGGAAGGTGTCATGAGATCACGTCTTACACGGGCAGTCCCGGGGGCCGTTTTTGCTCTGCTGCTCGCCGCCACCACGGCGTCGGCGCAGGGGGACGCGGGAATCCGGATTGGCAGCACGGCGCCCGTTCTCTCCGTGAATGACCTCGACGGCAAACCGGTGAACCTCGGGCAATGGATTGGCAGGAAGCCTGTGGTTCTCGAATTCTGGGCCACCTGGTGCGAAAACTGTGAGGCCTTGCTGCCCCGGTTCCGTGAGGCCAAGAAGCTGATAGGGGATCGGGCCGAGTTCATCGGAGTCAACGTCACCGTCAACCAGACGCCGGCGCGGGTGAGGAAATACCTGGAGCAGCACGATGTTCCGTTCCGGGTTCTGTACGACGATCAGGGGGCAAGCACCCGGGCATATCAGGCCCCCGCGACCTCCTACGTCGTGATTGTGGACAACACGGGCAAGGTGGTCTACACCGGCGTCGGACCGGACCAGCAATTCGAGCCGGCGCTCAAGCGAGTTGCGGGGGTGGGGGAATGACCAGGAGAACCGACATGCTGCCGCCGGCCGGGCGGTTACTGGCCTTCCTCGCGCTCGTTCTTTCCAGCCTTATCGTTCTCCCCGTTGCCCGCGCCGCCGCACAGGACTCCACCGTGGGGCCTCCGACGGCCATCCTGGTAGACGGTCCCCGGGAAGGCGACCGGGCCCCCGACTTCTCCTTGCCCTGGGCGTCCAAGGACAGCACGGGAGGCGCCTTCTGGTTTGGACTCTCCGCCCAGCGAGGAAAGGTCGTCGTCCTGGCGTTCTACCCCCGCGACTTTACTCCCGGCTGTACCGCCGAGATGAAGACCCTGACGGAGCAGTATGCCGACCTGTTCGGCGGGGACGTGGTCGTGGTTGGAATCAGCGCCGATTCGCTGGGGACCCATCAGCGGTTTGCCAGCAGCCTGAACCTGCCGTTCCGCCTGTTGAGCGACCCGGACCAGAAGGTGTCCCGGAAGTACGGCAGCGCCGACCGAAACGGATATAACCGCCGCACGGTCTACGTGATCGACCCGACCGGCCGGGTGAGCTATACCGATCTCCGCTTCGGCGCTCTTGATCCGAAGGCCTACTCGCGTCTCAAATCCGCCGTTCGGACTGCTCGTCGCGGGGCCTGAGCCCCAGGAGCCTCCATGCGCCCTCTCCGGGTCCCCCCCGGGACGCTTCTGCCCGGGCTGGTCGGCCTGCTGCTGTCCAGCCCGAGCGCGGCCGTATCCGCGCAGGAGGGAGGGCCCTCTGCCACCTCGATCACCTGGGAGGTGGGCACGCCCAAGGCTGGCTGGTGCATCCATTTCCTGATGGAGCCCACGACCGCAGTACAGGATCTGGCGAGGGGACATCGGCTCGTCCCGGCCCATGAGGCGACCGGCCTGCCAACCGCGGTACGCCGGGTGGTTGCGGATGAGCCGCAGTATGCCGATTGGACCCCGGCAGAACTGTGCACCTACGTTGCCGAGGTGATCTTTGTCGACGGCCGCCGATTTGACAGGGGCGACGGAGGGCGCCCGATCGCCCTGCTGTACTGGGGGGTCTCGGCGGCAACCGCCGAAGGGAGCGGACCGGACAGCGGGCGGGTGTCGCTCCGGGTCCTGGCTACCAACAGCTCCGGATTGCAGCGGGCAATGCAGGTCCGTCAGGTTCCCATCGACCGGGTCGATATCGATCTGCTCCCGGTCAAGGAGAGCGATGACCAGCAGTTCCTGCTGAAGCTGGAGGGAGCTACCATCGCCTTCATCGGGCACCCGCGACAGGACTCGACCTTGACCGTGGGCACCCGCAGCCAGACGGGCGCCTACATGGGGAACAACAAGGCCCTGTGGACGGTGAGGTTCAACTTCCAGCCCGGAGAGGTGGCGGCAATGGCAGGGGCGCTTCGAATCACCGGCAAGCGTGGGCTGGCCAAGGCGCTGAACCGTTCACCCATCCGGCTGTTGAGTCCGATACTGTCTCAAGGGAAGGGGACAGTCAGCTTCGATCGTTAGGGCCACGGTGTGCGGCGCGGCTGGTCTGTGGATAACATTCCGGCCTCAGCCTGCAACCTCCTCGAGAACCCAAGCAGCGCCCAGCCCACACGTTGAGCCGCCAGGTAATCTCCAATCGAACGTTGACGGCGCTGGGTCCGCCGCTTTCCGGCGCTGTATACACACTTTGTGCATACTTAACAGGGCACTGGCGACACTGTCGCTAGTGGGATTTTCAACATCCGACGGCGGCTTTTTCTCATTGTGGAATATGTGGTTAGCTGATCGACTTCAAGTGGAAAAGCAGGGAAGCCCGTAGCTCTTTCTAGGACTTGGGTCTTTGGACCGTTTCAGCGCACTTTTCCCATTCCACATGTGGATAAGGACCGGAATCCACAGCCGTGGGTGACTTGACCTAGTCAGCCGACGGGTCGACTTGAGGTCGCCTGCGCAGTGTTGACAATTTGCATTGCGGCCGCTTCGTCACGTATCGACAACTGCCCGGAATAGCCCGGCCGTTCCGCGCGGGCTATGATTGGGGCGTGCCGCCCGCCGACTCCTCTCCCAACAGCGGTTTCATACGCGCCCACACCGTCATGAGTCTCGTCCCCGGTGTTGCCGGGGATGCCGTCTGGTGGCAGGAGGGCAGGGTTCGCGCCGTAGGCCGGGCGGAGGACCTCGAGCGGCGCGTGCCGACCAGGGTGCCCCGCTACCACCTCCCAGGCGCCATCGTCACCCCGGGGTTCGTAGACGGCCACACTCACTTCGGGATGTGGGCACTGGGGCGGCGCCGGGTCCGCTTGGCCGGCGCGCAGACTCGTGACGAGGCGGTGCGGCGGGTGGCCATGGGGGTTCCGGAACAGGGGTGGATCCTGGGCCACGGCTGGGACGCCAATCGGTGGGAAGCACCACCCGACCGGTGGTCGCTGGACCGTGTAGCTGCCGGCCCCGCGTTCTTCGAGTCCATCGACATTCACGCGGCCTGGGCCAACTCGGCTGCCTTGTTGGCAGCCGGGATCGACCGGAACACGCCCGATCCTCCCGGCGGACGCATCGTCCGGGATGGGCTGGGGGACCCCACTGGATTGCTCCTCGAGCGCGCTGCCCAGTTGATTACCACGGTCCTGCCCGTCCCTGCGGCCGCTGATCTGCTGGGGGCAGTGCGCGACGCCCAGGGGGTGGCGCACCGGCTGGGGCTCACCGGGATTCACGACGTCGAAGGGCCGGACGTGCTGCGGGCCTTCCGGACCCTGGAGGCTGAGGGGGGCCTACGCCTCCGGGTGCTCTTTTCCCCCCCTGTGGCGCAGCTCTCGTCGCTCCTTTCCCACGGGGTGAGGAGTGGACAGGGCAGCGAATGGCTCACCCTTGGGGGCGTGAAGATCTTCCTCGACGGCAGCCTGGGAAGCCGGACGGCTTGGATGCTCGAACCGTACGAGGACGGCCGGGACAGCGGTATGCCGCTCGCCACGGAGACGGAGGCGCGGGCAGCAGTCGAGCAGGCGGCGGCGGGAGGCCTGGCCTGCTCCATCCACGCGATCGGCGATGCCGCCGTGCGCCGGGCGCTCGATCTGCTCGAGCGGGTGCCTGTCGCGACTCTGCCGCATCGAATCGAGCACTTCCAGTGCATCCACCCGCAGGACCTGGAGCGGGCGGGTCGGGCGGGCATTGTCGCGTCCATGCAACCGGCGCACCTGCCTGGGGATGTCGCTCTGGCAGAGGAGCGCTGGGGCAGGCGCACCCGCGGCGCCTTTGCCTTTCAGAGCCTGCTGCAGCGGGGGGCGGTCCTCGCGTTCGGAAGCGATGTGCCGGTGGTCCCGCTCGACCCGCGCCAGGGGGTGATTGCGGCAATGGGCCGAGTCGGGATCGACGGGAGCTTCGCCGATGGCTGGCAGCCGGAGGAGCGGCTGAGCTTCGAGGAGGTGGTACGGGCATACACCGAGGGCAATGCCGTTGCCGCAGGGGTCGGCGGGCGCCGGGGCCGCCTGGTTCCGGGGAGTGATGCGGACCTGGTGGCCTGGGAGGTGGACCCCTCCGTGCTGCGCGGTGATGCGACCGTGTTCGGCGAGTCACGGGTGGAACTCACCGTGGTGGGAGGCGTGGCCGTCTATCGGAGGGAATGACTCGCCGCCCGTCCTTCAATCCCTCCGGTTCCCAGATTAGACTCCCCGTCGACCTTCCTCCAGGAATCCCGTGCCCGCCTCCGCCATCCGCCATACCAAGATCGTCGCAACGCTCGGCCCGTCGTGGGCCAAGCCGGACCAGATGCATGCGTTGCTCGATGCGGGGGTCAATGTCGTGCGGGTGAATGCGTCGCACGGAACTCCCGAGCTCCGCCAGGAATGGATGTCGCTGGTCAAGCAGGTGAGGGATCAGCGGCGCGACTCGATCGGCCTGCTGCTCGACCTGCAGGGGCCGCGGATCCGGGTAGGCAGGCTGGAGAGTCCGATCCAGCTCGAGCCGGGCCAGCTGATCACTTTCGCCCCGGAGGAGGATGCCGGGCCGGGCGAGATTCCGACCACCTACGCCGCCCTTGCCCGGGACGTCCGCGAGGGCGCGCGGGTCCTGCTGGACGACGGCCTGCTGGCCGTCAGGGTACGCGGCGTCACTGCCGACCGGGTGAAGGCCACCGTGGAATACGGCGGCGAACTCAGGTCGAACAAGGGGATGAATCTTCCCGGTGTCGATGTGAGCGCGCCGGCGCTCACCGACAAGGACCGGGAGGACGTGGTGGAGGCGGTGGCGGCGGGGGTGGACTACATCGCGCTGTCGTTCGTGCGAAAGGCCGCCGACATGGAAGCGCTCCGGCGGCTCGTGCCGCGGAGCATCAAGCTCATCGCCAAGATCGAAAAGGATACCGCGCTCCGGGATTTGTGCGGCATTCTGGAAGCGGCCGACGCGATCATGGTGGCGCGCGGAGACCTCGGGGTGGAGCTGCCGTTCGAGGAAGTGCCGCTGATGCAGAAGCGGATCATCCGCGAAGCCAACCTGCACGGCAAGCCGGTGATCACCGCCACGCAGATGCTCGAGTCCATGGTCCATGCGCCGGTACCCACCCGAGCCGAGGCCTCGGACGTGGCGAATGCCATTCTCGACGGGACCGATGCGGTAATGCTCTCGGCCGAGACCGCGGTGGGCAAGTATCCGGTGGAGGCGGTGCGGGCGATGGACCGGATCGCGCGGGAGATGGAATCGCACCGCCAGGGCCGGAGCGCCGCATTCGATGCCGCGGTCGGTCGCCGCTCGCGTGGCACCGACGACGATCTGCACCCCCGCCCGGGCGCGGGCCAGCCCGCCCGTACGGAGGATGCGATCGGAGTTGCCGTGTGCGCCGCGGCAGACCTGCTCCACTGTCCGCTGATCCTCTGCTTCACCAGCAGCGGCTTCACCGCCCGGAAGGTGGCGACCTACCGGCCCAACGTCCCGATCGTGGCCGCGACACCCGAGCCGGAGACCTGGCGCCAGCTCTCGCTGGTCTGGGGCACCGTCGCGGTGCTGACCCCGCATGCCAGCGACTACGATACCCTGCTCAATGCCGGCCGGCAGCAGATCTTCTCGCGCGGCCTGGCGCAGCCGGGCGAGCGGGTGGTGGTGACCGCCGGCGTGCCGTTCGACGTGCCGGGAACGACGAACCTGCTGAAGATCGAGGCCCTGTGAAGCCGCCAGTCATCAGCCGTCAGCCGATGGATCGTGGCCGACAGCCGACGGCTGACTCCTGAAGGCTCAAGATGCGGCTCACTTTCCTCGGCACGGGCACCTCCTTCGGAGTTCCGCAGATCGGGTGTAGCTGCGCGGTCTGCCGGTCTGCCGATCCGCGGGACCGACGCACGCGCTCCGGCGCGTTGCTGCAGGCGGGTGAGGGAACCCTGCTGATCGATACTCCGCCCGAGCTTCGGCTGCAGCTGCTTCGGGCGGGTATCTCCCGGGTGGATGCCGTGCTCTACACCCACGAGCACGCCGACCACACCAACGGCATCGACGACCTGCGAGTGTTCTCGGTGCGACACGGGCGGTCGCTGTGCTGTTACGGCCCGGCGGAAGGCCTGGACAAGATCCGGAACGGATTCGGCTACATCTTCAACGACGAAGTCCGGGCCTTCGAGGGGACCTCCAAACCCCAGCTCGAGCTCTGTCCGGTGGAGCCCGGAGTCGAGCTGCAGATCGCCGGTATCCCGGTCCTCCCGCTCGCGTTCGAGCACGGCTTCGTCCGGGTGTTCGGCTATCGCTTCGGTCCGGTGGCGTACCTCACCGACGTGAAGGCGGTGCCCGAGGCAGCCCGGCGCCAGCTCACGGGTCTCAAGGTGCTGGCGCTCAACGCGCTCTGGTGGCGGCAGCACCCGACCCACCTTTCGATCGGCGAGGCGATCGAGACCGCGCAGGCCATTGGCGCGGAGCAGACCTTCCTCACCCATCTGACCCACGAGACCGGGCATGCGGAGCTGGCGGGACAGCTCCCGCCCGGAATCAGCCCAGCCTACGACGGACTCACGATCGAGGTGAGCGGATGAAGTTCCACTACGGCCGCCTGTTCTCCGACCGGCTCGACGGCGAACACGGTATCCCGCGGGGCCGCCTGGCGGAGCTGGCCCGCCGGTTCGGCGATGTCCAGGCCGAGGTCCGGCGTCGGCGGACCCAGGGGGAGTACGGCTTCTACGGGCTGGGCAACCAGCCCCAGGCGGTGCAGACCATCCGGCGGTTTGCCGAGGGGGTGGGTCAGGCGTTCGACCACGTGCTGGTTCTGGGGATCGGCGGGTCGGCGCTGGGCGCCAGGGCGCTACTCAGCGCGCTGCGCCGGCCGGCCTGGAACGAGCTGGACGACGAGGGGCGGGACTTCTTTCCCCGCCTGACCGTGCTCGACAACGTCGATCCCACCAGCGTGGCCGAGGCGCTCCGCCGAATCGATCCGCGTCGAGTCCTGGTGAACGTCATCAGCAAGTCGGGCGGGACCGCGGAGACGATGGCCCAGTACCTGGTGGTGCGAAGCTGGCTGGAGGAGGCCCTGGGGCCGGCGGCCACCCGCCATCTGGTGTTTACGACCGATCCGGCGAAGGGCGCCCTGCGCGAGATCGCCCAGCGCGACGGGATCGCCGCGCTCGAGGTGCCGCCCGACGTCGGCGGACGATTCAGCGTGCTCTCGCCGGTCGGACTGCTGCCCGCGGCCCTTGTCGGAATCGATATCGAGGCGCTGCTCGGCGGCGCCCGGGAGGCGCTGGCGCGGGCGGAGCATGATGACCTGAGACAGAACCCCGCGGCGCTGTACGCTGGCCTGCACTGGGCGGCGGATACTACCCTCGGAGGCCGGGTGCACGTGTTGATGCCGTACAGCGACCGGCTGCGGGAGTTGGCCGAGTGGTACCGGCAGCTGTGGGCCGAGAGCCTGGGGAAGGCGCGCGACCGCCGCGGGCAGGCCGTCAACCTCGGCCCCACGCCGGTCGGAGCGGTAGGCGCCACCGACCAGCACAGTCAGGTGCAGCTGTTCATGGAAGGGCCGTACGACAAGGTGATCACCTTCATGGCGGTGGACCGCTTTGCCGAGGACGTCACCATCCCGCCCGGCACATCGCTGCCCGCGGATCTCGCCTATCTGCCGGGACACACCCTGGGCGGCCTGCTGCAGGCCGAATATCAGGCGACAGCGGCCGCGCTGGCCCGGATGGGGCGGATGAACTGCTCCCTTCACCTCCCGGAGCTATCCGCCGCGGCCATCGGTGAGGTCATCATGTTCTTTCAGATCGCCACCGGGTACGCGGGGGTGTGGTATGGTGTCGACCCCTTTGACCAGCCCGGCGTCGAGTTGGGGAAGAAGCTCACCTACGCGGCGATGGGTCGCCCGGGGTACACCGGTGAGCCCCTGGAGCTGCCGAGCGGAGACGAGGTGTAGCTGATGGAGCGGACGGACGAGACAGTCGGGACGGTCGGGACGGTCGACCCCTTATCAGACTACCTCGACCTGAGCTCTCCTCTGCTCCGACTCGTCCGTCTCGTCCGTCCCGACCGTCTCGAGTTTGACGGCCCGCCGGCCGGGGTCTACATTAGAGCGGTAGAGCTTTCGTAACTCTCAAGCGGACAGGCACTTATGGCCGATCACCGAGCCCAGCTCATCGCCCTGTACGGCGGCGCAGTGCAGCAACAGGGAGACGCGGTCAAGGTGACCGACGCCGCCCGGCTCAAGTCGGAGGCGACCGACAAGGTTGTGTGGCAGGCGGTATTCGGCGAGACGCCGGAGCGAGACGCTGCCCGCTGGCTTCTGTGGGAACTGGGCCAGGCCACCGGCGCCCGGCCGACATCGATCGCCCCGATCTACTTCGCCCGCGGCCGGGGCGAGTGCGGTGGCTTCACCGTGCCCGCCATCAACATTCGGATGCTGACCTACGACACGGCGCGGGCCATCTTCCGCGCCGCGAAGAAGCGAAACGGCGGCGCCATCCTGCTGGAGATCGCCCGGTCGGAGATCGCCTATACCGACCAGCGGCCGGCGGAGTACGTCTCGGTGATCCTGGCCGCGGCTCTCCGGGAAGGCTGGACCCTCCCGGTGTTCATCCAGGGCGACCATTGCCAGGTGAACGCCAAGAAGTACCAGGCCAATCCCCGGGGCGAGGTCGGTGAGGTCAAGAAACTCATCGCTGAAGAGATCGGGGCCGGGTTCTACAACATCGATGTGGATACCTCGACCTTGGTGGACCTTTCCAAGTCCACGCTGCTGGAGCAGCAGCGGCTCAACTTCGAGCATGCCGCGGAGATCACCCACTTCATCCGGGATCGGGAGCCCGAAGGAGTCTCGGTTTCGGTGGGCGCGGAGATCGGGGAGGTGGGCTTCAAGAACAGCACGGTGGAAGAGCTCAGGGCCTTCATGGAGGGCTACAACGCCGAGCTCAAGAAATACGGCAGCCCTGAGGGGATCTCCAAGATCTCGGTGCAGACCGGAACCAGTCACGGCGGCGTGGTGCTGCCGGACGGGACCATCGCCAAGGTGAAGCTGGATCTGGACGCGCTGGCGGCGCTGTCGAAATCGGCGCGGGAGGATTACGGTATGTCGGGCGCGGTGCAGCACGGCGCGAGCACGCTGCCGCCCGACGCCTTCGGGAACTTTCCGCGGCTGGAGACGGCCGAGATCCATCTGGCGACGAATTTTCAGAGTCTGGTGTTCGACAGCCCGGCGCTGCCAGCCGAGCTGCGCGAACGGATGTACCGCTGGCTCGATGCCAATGCCGAGGGCGAGCGGAAGGCGGGGGACACCCCGGAGCAGTTCTATTACAAGGCCCGTAAGAAGGCCATCGGCCCGTTCAAGGGGGAGGTCTGGTCGCTTCCGCCGGAGGTGCGCGGGGCGATCGCGGCCGAGCTGGAGAAGACATTCGACTTCCTGTTCGAGCAGCTGAAGGTGACGGGTACCGCGGCGCTCGTGCAGAAATACGTCAAGGCGCCGTACCAGGCCCACGCGTCGCTCCAGCGCGCGCTGGTGACCGCGGTGGACGACGCGGAAGCGGGAGAATGACATGACACGCGACGAAGAACGCGAAGTAGTCTACGTGGAGCGGGGCGAGGGCGCCCTCAAGCCGATGCTGTTCGGCGCGCTGCTTGGTCTGGCGGTGGGCCTCCTGTTCGCCCCCCAGAGCGGGGAGGAGACCCGCCGGGGACTGCGGCGCCGGCTCCGCAAGGCGCGGGCGCTGGCGGAGGAGAAGGTGGGCGAGCTGTCGGAGAAGATTACCAGCGAGCGGCCCAAGGCCGAGCGCAAGAGCCGCCGGGAGGATACCCGGGACGAGGTCCGCAGCGACCTGGAGCGGCGGCTGGCCGAGGCGCGCACCCGGCGCCGGACCACCGCAACTGCCGGCGAGGAAGAGGAGCCAGTCGCCTGAAAGAGGGCGTGCTGGCCGCACGGATCCGCGGTGGGCTGGCCTTCGTCCGCCGCACCCTGCACCAGGCGGACCGGCACAACATCCTGTTTCTGGCCAGTGCACTGACCTTCGACGGCCTGCTCACGGCGATTCCCTTCCTGCTGCTCCTGCTGGTGGGGCTCACCCACGTGGCTCGGCTTTCGTCCGGCTCCAGCGTCCAGGACCTGCAGCAGCTGTTCCAGCGCTTCGTCCCTCCGGCCATGGCCCCCAACGCCGCCGGGCCATTCGCAGGGGTGGAGGGATTCCTCGTGGGGTTTCTCAAGGCCCGCGCGACGGTCTCGTACTACGCCCTCCCGCTGTTCCTGTGGTTCGCTACCCGGCTGTTCGCCTCCATCCGGACCTCGCTCACCCTGGTATATGACGCTCCCCGGCGTCCCGGCGACCGGCACTTCGTGCTCGCCTACCTGACGGGCAAGCTGCGGGACATGATGATGGTGGTGCTGACGGTTGGGCTCCTCGTCGCGAACGCCGCGCTTTCGGCGGGTCTCAAGATGGTGAGCAGCCGCGGCAACGAGCTGGTCACTACGGTCCCGGCGCTCAAGTTCTTCGTCAGCGGCCTGGGCCAGCTGCTCACCGAAGCGGCCGCGTTTGCGTTCTCGGTATCGCTGTTCTACCTGGTGTACCGTCACGCCTCTCCCCGGCGCCTGCCCCGGGGGGCCGCGTTCGCGGGGTCGGTCTTCACCGCCGGACTGTTCGAGGTGGCGAAGCGGCTCTACGGGTGGTATCTCCTCCATCTCGCCGTGGTCAACCGCTTCTCCGCGGATGCCAGCACCGGCGCGGCCATCCTGTTCGTCATCTGGCTGTACTACACGGCCCTGGTGTTTCTCATCGGCGCGGTGGTGGCCGAAACCTGGGACCTGTGGAGCCGTCAGCATCGCACCGGCCTCGAGCCGGTCCAGCTCGCCAGCTAGACGTTCCGAGTTCCGCGTTCCACGTTGACCTGGTCGCGTTGTCGCCTTGTCGCCCTGTCGCCTCGTCGCCTTTGTCGCCTCGTCGCCTTTGTCGCCTTTGTCGCCCTGTCGCCTTGTCGCCCTGTCGCCTGACGCCTAACGCCTGACGCCTCCTACACCCATGCGCCTGCTCTCCGTCCTGCTCCTCCTGCCCAGCCTGCTCTCCGCTCAGGAATTCGACTTCTACAGCAGGGGCCCCTATCGCACCCAGGTGCCCCGGCCCGAGACGCTGCTCGGCTACCGGATCGGCTCACAGCAGACGATGTACCACCAGCAGCAGCAGGCGCTGGACCGGATGATCGAGGCGGCACCCGACCGGGTGCGCACCGAGGTCATCGGCCGGACGGCGGAAGGGAAGGTGATGCGGCTGCTCGTCATCTCCGCGCCGGAGAACCTGGCGCGGCTGGAGGAGATCCGCTCCAACCTGGGACGGCTGGCGGATCCGCGGAGGACCAGCGCGACCGACGCCCGCGCCCTGGCGGAGCGTACCCCGGTGACGGTGCTGCTGACCCATTCGGTGCACGGCAACGAGCCGGCGGGGTTCGAGGCCTCGCTGCAGACCGTCTACCAGCTGCTCGCTTCGGAGGAGCCGGCCACCCTCGAGATCCTCAAGCAGGCTGTGGTGCTGATCAACCCGTCGCAGAACCCTGACGGGCATGAGCGGTTCGCCGCCTGGTACAACTCGGTCGCGGTCGGGAGCGACGATCCCGCGGCGGTGGAGCAGACCGAGCCGTGGGCGGTGTGGGGCCGGTACAACCACTACCGGTTCGACATGAACCGGGACCTCCTGGCTCAGTCGCAGCTCGAGTCCAAGGCCCTGGCCTCGGTGTACGTGCGCTGGCGTCCCCAGGTGGTGGCCGACCTGCACAGCACCACGGCGCAGTACTTCTTCCCGCCGGTGGCGCAGGCGCACAACCAGAATCTGCCGCAGCGCTCCTACGACTGGTTCGAGCGGTTTGGCAGGAACAACGCCCAGGCCTTCGATCGCTTCGGCTGGCAGTACTACGTGCGGGATGTTTTCGATTTCTTCTACCCCGGCTACATCGACATGTGGCCCTCGATGCGGGGGGGCCTGGGCATGACGTTCGAGACTGACGGCGGTCCCGAGCTCAAGAAGCGCAAGGGAGACGGAAGCTACACGACCTTCGAGATGGCCATCGCCCATCACTACGTGGCCTCGCTCGCGACGCTGGATTACGCCGCCCGCACCCGGGCGGAGCGGCTGCGGGACTTCTACGACTTTCATGTGACCGGGATGGCGGAGGTGCAGAAGCGGCCGTTCAAGCGGGTGCTGTTCACCGGCGCCGACTCGGGCCGGGCGCTGTGGCTGGCCCGCCGGCTCGCGGGCGAGGAGATCGAGGTCACCCGGCTGAGCCAGCCGTGGACCGCGGTCCGGGCCAACGCCTACATGGGCGGTGCCCCGGCCCGGCGGACCTTTGCTCCCGGCACCTACGTGGTGGATCTGGCCCAGCCGGAGGCGCGGCTCGCGACCACGATGCTGGAGCCCCGGGCCCAGTTCGACTCCGGCTTCGTACGCAAGCAGATCGCGGCCTATCGTCGCAACCAGCTGCGGGGCGAGGACGTCGAGAAGGAAGGGTACGAGTTCTATGACGTCACCGCCTGGTCGCTTCCGCTGACCCTGGGCCTGGACGCCTGGTGGACCGACGAGGTCACCTCGGTGACGGGCGATCGGGTCCGGACCACGGATTCGCTTGCTCCGGCGCCGCCGCCCGGGCGGGCCCAGTCCGCCTACGTATTCACCAATGAGAGCGAGGCCTCCACCCGTCTGGCCATGCGGCTGCTGCGCGAGGGCTTCAAGGTGAACGCCGCTCTCCGTCCGCTGGTGGCCGATGGCGTAACCTATCCGCGCACCACATTCGTGGTCCGGATTCAGCGCAATCCGCCGGGCATCCACGAGCGGATCGCCCAGCTGGCCCGGGAAACGGGGGCCCGGGTGGTGGCCGTGCAATCGGCCTTCCCGGACACCGGCCAGGTCGGAGTCGGCAGCGAAGAGGTCGCTCCGCTCAAGAGTCCGCGCATCATCCTGGCGGCCGGCGACGGAGTGGATCAGACCGCCTTCGGCTCGATCTGGTTCTATTTCGAGCGGGAGCTCGGTGTCCCGGTTACGCCGGTTAACCTGGACGACATCGGTTCGGCCAGCCTCGAGGACTACAGCGTCATCATCATTCCCTCGGGATCCTCGGGGACGATGGCCCGCGAGCTGGGGGAGGATGGCGCGCACAAGCTCAAGGCGTGGGTGGACGGGGGCGGCGCGGTCATCGGCTTCGGCAGCGCGGTGAATCTGCTGGGGAAGAAGGAAATCGAGCTGACCACCGTGAAGGAGCTGGTGCCCGACTCTACCGCGGCCAAGGACACCGCGGTGACGGACGCCATGCGGCCGGCGCCGCCGCTGGCTTCACCGACGGCCGCGGGCGGCAACAAGCCGGAGTACATCCCCGGAGCCATCTTCCGAGCCACCCTCGACCGCACCCACTGGCTCACCGGGGGCTACGAGCGGGATCAGCTGCCGGTATTCATGGAAACCCAGAGCCTGTTCAAACCTTCGGAAAAGGGCGCGAGCCCGGTGGTGTTCACCGGAGCCGACCTTGCGCTCGCGGGATTCACCTGGCCGGAAAACACCGAGAAGCACCTGCGCAACTCGGTGTGGGCCTCGGTGGAGACCTCGGGCAGCGGCACGGTCATCCTGTTTGCGGAGAATCCGGTCTACCGGGGGTTCTGGCGGGGTCCCTCGAAGCTGTTGACCAACGCGGTGCTGTTTGGTCCGAACCGGTGACCGACAAGTGAGAGGTGACAAGTGAGAAGTAAGAAGTCAGGGCCTTGCTGCTATGGCTCACTTCTCACTTCTCACTTCTCACTTCTTACTTCTCACTTCTCGCTTACACCCCACCACCCCCATCTCATGCCTCTGACGCTCGTCGTCCTCGCCGCCGGACTCGGCAGCCGGTTTGGCGGGCTCAAGCAGCTCGAGCCGGTCGGCCCCGGCGGCGCCACCCTCATGGATTACTCGGTGTTCGATGCCCGGCGGGCGGGGTTCAGCCGGGTTGTCTTCGTGATCCGGCCGGAGATGACCGAGGCGTTCGACCGGGTGATTGGAGATCGCTACCGCGACCGGCTCGAGGTGGCAGTGGCCTGCCAGCGGCTCGAGGATCTTCCCGGCTCCATGCAGGTTCCACCGGACCGGTTGCGCCCGTGGGGAACGGCGCAGGCGGTGCTCGCGGCCCGGGACCAGGTCTCCGGTCCGTTCGCGGTGCTCAACGCCGACGATTTCTACGGTCGGAACGCGCTGGTGGAAATCGCCCGGTTTCTCCAGCACCCACCGCCGGACACGATCGCCGTCGTCGGGTACCGGCTCGACCAGACCGCCAGCCCGGCTGGCGGCGTGAACCGCGCCGCGCTGGAGCAGGCCGCCGATGGCAACCTCGCGGGAATCGTCGAGGTGAAGAACCTCGTCGAGGCCTCCGAGGGTCGCTTCCGTGGTGAAGTGCAGGGTGAGCCACGGATCGTTCCGGCCGACACGCTGGTCTCGATGAACCTCTGGGGCCTCACCCCCACCATCTTTCCTCGCCTCGCCGATGGGTTCGCCGCGTTTCTCACCCGCGGCCCCGGGCGCGCTGGTGAGTACTACCTCCCTGAGGCGGTTCGGGAGATGCTCGACGAGGGGGCGATCAGAGTGAAGGTTCTGCCCACAACCAGCCGCTGGTGCGGCATGACCTATCCTGCAGACCGACCCCGGGTAGAAGCCTCCCTGCTCGAGTTGGTTGCCTCCGGCGAGTATCCTGAAGAGTTGTGACCTCTGGCCTTTCCGCCGAGCTCCGTTCGATACTGGGGCGATTCGGGATCTCCTCTACCGCCGGTATCACGGTCGTGGCCGGTGGTCACATCAATCAGTCGTGGAGGGTAGTGCCGGTGTCCGAGTCCGCTGTGGTGCCGCACAGCAATGCGGCGCCACAGGAACTCGGAACTCGGAACTACCTTCTCCAACGCCTCAACCCCCAGGTGTTCCCCGACGGTGCCGCGGTGATGCGGAACCTCGCACTGGTGTCCGATCACCTTTGGGGGGCAGCGCTGCGTCTGGCTCTGTCTCGGCCTGAACGGCGGGTGTTGCGGCTGGTGCGGACCCTGGAGAGAGACCCGGCGGTGCAAGGAGGGGACGGAGCCTGGTGGCGGGTGGTGGAGTTCATTGCCGATACCCGGGTCGTTGAGCAGGCCGGATCGCCGGCGGAGGCGCGGGAAGCTGGACGGGCTTTCGGACTGTTCCAGCGGCTGCTGGCGGATTACGCCGGCCCGCCACTGGCGGAGACCATCCCGGGATTTCACGACACCGCCCGCCGGATTGCCCTGCTGGAAGGGGCGGCGCTCAGGGACTCTTCTGGCCGTCGGGGTGATGTGGCGGCCGAACTCGACTTCGCGCTCAGCCGCAGGGGGCACGGGGAGGTGCTTCCGCCGGCGGTTGCGTCCGGGGCATTACCCCGGCGCGTGGTGCACAACGACGCCAAGATCGGCAACGTGCTGTTCGATGGCCGGACGGGTGAGGGGCTCGCGGTCATCGATCTCGACACCGTGATGCCGGGCACGCTGCTGAGCGACGTGGGCGACCTGATCCGGTCCATCGCCAGCCCCACGTCTGAGGACGAGACCGTTCTGGCCCGGATCGGGGTGTCCCGGCCGCTGGTGGAGGCGCTGATGACTGGCTTCCTGGAGCAGTGTGGCGGGATGCTGACGGAGGCGGAACGGGGCCTGCTGGTGTTCTCAGGAATCCTGCTGGCCTACGAGCAGGGAGTCCGGTTTCTCAGCGACTACCTGGAGGGTGACCGGTACTACCGGATCACCCGCCCGGGCCACAACCTCGACCGTGCCCGAGCCCAGTTCCGCCTGGTGGAATTGCTGGAAGGGGAGCGTGGTACGCTCGAGAAGGCCGTCGCGGAAATCGTGAGACGTAAGACGTGAGACGTGAGACGTGAGACGTGAGGGGGTGTCGACTGTCATTCCGAGCCGCGAAGCGGCGAGGAATCCCTCAGGGTGGGCACGGTTCTCACCTTGAGGGATTCCTCGGGCGACGAGCGCCCTCCGAATGACAAGGGGGCCACTCCTCACTCCTCACTCCTCACGTCTCACGTCTCACGCCTCACGTCTTTCCCCACATCCTCGGCACCAGCCGTAGCAGGCCCACTCCGCTCAGCCCGAAGATTGCCAGCCAGAGCAGCGCCTGCGGTGTGCGTCCGTACAGGAGGCTGCCGGCGCCGAACAGCGCGGCATACACGAACGCGACTCCCATGAGCCAGCCCAGCATGGCCTGGGGCAGGCTATCGGGTGACGGCCCGACGCCGGCCTCCGCCCGAACTTCCTTCCACCCGGGGCCGGCGGGCCGCACCAGGCGGTAGAAGGCCACCAGCCGGTCCCGCGCCGTCGGCGCAGTGAGGAGGGCGGTGGTGATCCAGACCACGGTGGTGACCAGCACCGTGGCGATGAGCGAGACGTGCGAGGGCACCACGTGCCCGAACCGGGCCGCCACAGTGAACCCGACCGCCACCAGGAAGCTCGACACCATGGCGGCGACCTCGCTCCAGGCGTTCACCCGCCACCAGAACCAGCGCAGCAGGTAGATAAGCCCGGTTCCGGCGCCGATGGAGAGAATGAGGTCGAAGGCGCCCTTGGCGGTGTCGAGCGCGTACGTCAGCAGGGCGGCACACACCATCAGGAGGGCGGTGGTGATCCGGCCGGCGAAGACGTAGTGCCGCTCGGTGGCGTCGGGACGGAAGAAGCGCCGGTAAAAGTCGTGCACCAGGTACGAGGTGCCCCAGTTGAGGTGCGTCTCGATGGTGGAACGATAGGCCGCCAGCATTCCCGCGATCATCAGCCCCAGGAACCCCGCCGGGAGGAAGCGGAGCATGGCAGGATAGGCCATGTCGTGGCCGATGAGCGCCGGGTCCACGTACGGAAACGTGCGGGCGATGTCGCTCAACTGGGGGTACATGACGGTGGAACAGAGCGCGACCAGGATCCAGGGCCAGGGCCTGAGCGCGTAGTGCATGACGTTGAAGAACAGGGTTCCGATGACCGCGTCCTTCTCAGTTCGCGAGGCCAGCATCCGCTGCGCGATGTAGCTGCCTCCACCCGGCTCCGCGCCGGGGTACCAGACCGACCACCACTGGACAGTGATGGGGATGATCAGGACGGACAACGCCGTGGGCCAGTCGCCGAAGTCCGGCAGAAGGTTGAGCGTCTTGGGGTCGATCTTGGCCAGGAGCCCGCTCAATCCGCCCACCTCGGGCTGCCGCAGGGCGAACCAGGCGGTGGCCAGACTGCCGGTCATGGTGATGGAGAACTGGATCGAGTCCGTCACCAGCACGCCCCACAGGCCGGACACGGACGCGAAGAAAACGGTGATGATCGAGCACACCACCAGGGTGCGTCCCATCGGCCAGCCCAGCACGATGTTGGCGATCTTGGCCGCTGCCAGGTTTACCGTGGCCATGATGACGCAGTTGAAGAACAACCCCAGGTACACCGCCCGGAACCCACGGAGCAAGGTGGCCGGACGGCCGGAGTAGCGCAGCTCGTAGAACTCGAGATCGGTGAGCACTCCACTGCGGCGCCACAACCGGGCGTAGAAGAACACCGTGGCCATCCCGGTGAGCAGGAACGCCCACCAGACCCAGTTCTCCGCCACGCCGCGCTCCCGCACCAGGTTGGTCACCAGGTTGGGCGTGTCGGTGCTGAAGGTCGTGGCCACCATCGACAAACCCACCAGCCACCACGGGGCGGCGCGTCCCGAAGTGAAGAACTCCGCGGTACTGGAGCTCGCCCGGCGGGCAAAGAACAGGGCCGGCAGGAACGAGATGACGATGGACAGGGCGATGATGGTCCAGTCGAGCCGGGTGAACTGCATGGGGTCTCCGGGAGGAAGGCGGGCGGTCCTGGGGACCGCTTACGACTGGGTCGCGAGCCAGTCCTTGGCTTGCTCGAGTGTGTCGAACAGCGGCCGCTCGCGCCGCGCCACCTGGTTGAGCACCTGCAGCAGCACTCGATGGAGTCCGGTGACACCGACCAGGCAGGACGCCCGGATCCAAGGCTGTACCCGCACGAACACGCCCTTGATCGCGGCGGCACTCCGCCGGTCGAAGTGGAGCCCTGTCACCAGCATCACCACTCGCACCGAGGCCCTGGGTTCCGCCCGGATCAGCTCCTCGAATCGGGTGATCATGGCATTGATGTCCTCCGGTTCACGCAGGCCGGAGGCGTCCACCACCACCATCCGGGCCCCGTCGTGTTCCACGAAGTCTCCCCGCGCCGCCAGGGCCGCCACGTCGAGCATCGACCTTCCTCCATGCATGAATGCCTACAGGATGACCGGCCCCGGACTCGGCGGCAAGCCCCGGTCCCTGCGCCACCCTGCCGCCGCGTTGCCCCGGGCTGGGCGCGCCGTTATCTTCACGGTGCCTCAGGTCCGAAGGGCGCTGGCGCGCGAATCGCGTCAGGACCTCGCCGGTAGCAGCGCTAAGCGATGTCCGGTGTCGCTTCGGGGAGCCTGGGGCACTCTTCTTTTCCGGACTGGTCACCACAGCCCCTCCACCCCACCCCCCTGCCCGACTAGCTTCCCGCATGGCCTTGGCACTCGCCCGGAAATACCGCCCCCGCCGTTTCAGTGATCTGCTGGTACAGGACCATGTCGCGAGTGTGCTGCGCGGCGCGGTGGTGAAGAACCGCGTGGGGCATGGCTACCTGCTCACCGGCCCGCGGGGCGTGGGGAAGACCACCGCGGCGCGCATTCTCGCGATGGCGCTCAACTGCGAGCGCAAGGGCCAGACCGAGCCTCCCGGCGAGCCGTGCGGCGAGTGCGAGAACTGCGTCCGGATCTGGACCGGCGGAGCCGGGCTCGACGTGGTGGAGATCGACGCCGCCTCCAACCGTGGCGTGGACGACGCGCGGGACCTCCGGGAGCGGGCGATGTACGCCGCCTCCCGCGAGGGGCACCACAAGGTCTACATCGTCGATGAAGCCCACATGCTCACCCGCGAAGCGTGGAACGCGCTGCTCAAGATCCTCGAGGAGCCGCCGCCGGGGGTGGTCTTCGTGTTCGCCACGACCGAACCGCAGAAGATCGCCCAGCAGGCCGCTCCGGTCCTCTCGCGGCTGCAGCGGTTCGACTTCCGCCGTATCGGCGCCCCGGCCATCCGTGAGCGGCTCAAGGAGGTGCTCGCCGCCGAGCGGATCGAGGCCGACGAGGACGCCCTGACGCTCATCGCCCGGCAGGCCGATGGCGGTATGCGCGATGCCCTGTCGGTGCTGGACCAGTGCCTGTCCTTCGGCGAGGGGCGGGTGACCGCCGTGCGGGTCCGGGAGATCCTGGGCCTGGTCGCGGACGAGGTGTACAGCGAGCTGCTCGACCTGCTCGTCGCCCAGGATCCCGGCGGCGTCTTCGCCCTGATAGAACGGCTCGAGGATGCCGGAGCGGACCTGGTCGAGTTCCTGGGTCAGGCCGGCGAGGTCCTCCGCTCGCTGCTGATGCTCAAGGTCGGCGCTAAACCCGAAGGGCTCACCGAAGCCCTGCGGCAGAGCCTGGAGCAGCACGCCGACCGGCTGGCTGCGGGAGACCTGCTCCGGATGCTCAAACTGCTGGCCGAGTCGGAGGCCTCCCTGAGGCGGAGCGGCAACCCGCGCCTGGGTGTGGAGACGCTGCTGTTGCGCTGGGCCATGATGGACCGGACGGTGGACCTGCAGGCGATCCTCGCAGGCGGTCCTTCCGGCGGGAAGGCGGGAGGGCGGGAGGGCGGGAGCATGGAACCAGCAGCCGATCGACCCCGCCCTGCGGCCGCCGGTGGGGAGACTCGGTCCGCCCGTCCGCCCGTCCGCCCGTCCGCCGCCGAAGGCCCGGCCGGTCCGCCTGTCCGCCTGTCCGCCGAGTTCACCCTCGAGGGACTCACCCGGGCATGGCCTGACCTGGCTCAAGCGGCTAGGGAGCAGAGCCGATTCTTGGGCGAAGCGGTGGCGGCTGCCCGGCCGGTGTCGGTGGAGGGGTCCGAGGCCCGGCTCAGCATTCCGGACAGCAACCCGATTCACCTGGAGGCGCTGGGCCGTCAGCGGGATGCCGTCGAGCGGCTGCTGGCCGAAGCGACCGGACAAACGGTGAGGATCGTCCTCGCCGAGGCCGGCGGGCAGGGCGCTTCAGCGACTCCCCGTGCCCGGCGGCTGACCGAATCTGAAGCCAGGGCGGAGCGGCTCAAGGTGCTCAAGGCTCGGGATCCGGCCCTGGAGATCGCCGCGGAGTCGCTCGATCTCGAGGTGCTGGAGTAACTGGCAGGGTGGTTGCATCCGCCCCTCCGGACACCTACTTTCTTCTGACTTTGCAGGGACTTAGCGAAATTCCGGTATGGCAGACTGGCCCCAGCTTTTCCAGTTTGGCCAGCAGGTGCAGGGGCGGCTGCAACAGCTCCAGCACGATCTGGCCGATAAGACCTATGAGGCCCAGGCAGGCGGTGGGCTGGTTCGCGTCACGGTGGACGGGAAGGGGGCAGTCCGCTCCCTTTCCCTTGACCCCGAGGCGTTCGCTGGCCGGGACGCCGATCTGCTGGCAGACCTGATCCTCGGCGCCATTGCCGAGGGGCAGCGGCGTGCGGCGGAGGCCCTGCAGCAGGAAGTCCGGCGCATGGGCCCCCTGCCGTTCAACCTTCCTCTCTAGCGCTTCGTGGGCGCGCTCGACGACCTGGTGACCGAGCTCGCCAGGCTGCCCGGGATCGGTCGCAAGACTGCCCAACGGCTGGCCTTCCACCTGGTGCAGCAGCCCGGCGACCGGCTGGCTCGGCTGGCGCAGGCGCTGGTGACGGTGGCCGAACGGGTGCGGCCGTGCACCGAGTGCGGCAACCTGGCCGAGGGGGAGCGCTGTGAGGTGTGTCTGGACCCGCGTCGGGACGCGGGACTCATCTGTGTGGTCGAGGAGCCGTCTGCCGTGACGATCCTCGAACGATCCGGCGAGTATCGCGGGAAATACCACGTCCTCGGGGGGCGGATCGATCCGCTCGGCGGGGTGGGGCCGGAATCGCTGCGGCTCGACCGGCTGGTGGCGCGGGTGGACGCCGGCGGGGTGCGGGAGGTCATTCTTGCGACCAATCCGTCGATGGAAGGCGAGGTGACCGCCACCTATGTGCAACAGTTGCTTGGGGGCAAAGGCGTGCGGGTGACCCGGTTGGCCCGCGGGCTGCCGGTCGGCGGCGACTTGGAGTACGTCGACGGGGTGACCCTGGCCCACGCCCTTACCGCACGGCAGGAGATCGGCTGATGGCCCGGCGACTGGCGGTTCTGGCGGGGGTGCTCGCGGGTGTGGCGGTCGGCTGGGCCCTGGCCCAGGATCAGGTCCGGCGCCATCGCTTGGACCTGTTCAACCCCCGGCCGCTCCGGCGCCTGGCGGCGCTGGCGGGTCTCCGGTCCCAGATCGGGGTGGAGACGGTGCGGTTGTTGCGCGACTATCTCGAGTGGGAGCGCCATCCGGTGCTCCGGCGGCGGGCACGGAGCATCGTCCGCCGCATGGAAGCAGCCCTCGGCTAAATCACAGGGGACCTGATGCCTCCTGGCGCATCAAGCTGGTCGTTCCGGGAAGAGGACTCGACCCGCATTCACACCATCCTGTCCGGGTTCCTGCGCGAGTCGAGCGCGAGGACCGGCATGATCGTCGACCGGACCGGCCAGATGGTCGCGGTGGTCGGGGAGGAGCCCTCCTTCGACCCCACCGCCTTCGCCTCGCTAACCGCGGCGGACTTCAGCGCCAACGATCAGCTGGCCCGGATGATCGGCGAGCCGGAATTCGGCAGTCTGTTCCACCAGGGGGAGAAGGAATCGATGTATCTCGCCGACATCGCGCGGCGGGTGATCCTGGTCGTCCTGTTCGACAACCGCACCACCCTCGGCCTGGTGAAGCTGCGGGTGCGAGGCACCGTCGGAGAGCTGCGGCACGTGTTCGAGGAGATGTTCACCCGGGGAGCCTCGGGTCCGTCACAGGTCGAAACCGGCTTTCTGGGCGAGGCGGAAGATGAGATCGACAAGCTATTCGGCGCGTGAGGGAGAATAATCAGCGATGTCGATGATCAACTACGCCTCCCGCGAGATCAACTGCAAGCTGGTCTACTACGGGCCGGGCCTGGGCGGAAAAACCACGAACCTCGAGTTCGTCTACAACAAGGTCTCGCCCAACTCGCGCGGCAAGCTGATCTCGCTTGCCACCGAGACGGAACGGACCCTGTTCTTCGACTTTCTTCCGGTCGATCTGGGGACGATCCGCGGGTTCAAGACCCGGTTTCACCTCTACACCGTCCCGGGCCAGGTGTACTACAACGCCTCCCGGAAGCTGATCCTCAAGGGGGTGGACGGGGTCGTCTTCGTGGCCGACAGCCAGATCGAGCGGATGGAGGCGAACATCGAGTCGATGCAGAACCTGTACGACAACATGGCTCAGCACGGCTACAACCTCACCACCATCCCGTTTCTGATTCAGTACAACAAGCGGGACCTGCCCAACGCCGCTACTATCCGGGAGCTCCAGGCCGCGCTGAACCCCGGATGGCCGGTCGAGGACGTAGCCCGGCAGAAGTCGACGCCCGACCCGTACCACGAGGGTGAGTTGCTGGTCGAGCAGCTGGACGGCCAATGGGTGGAGCGCTCACCCTACTTCGAGGCCGTGGCCATGACGGGGGAAGGGGTGTTCGACACGCTCAAGGCGGTCAGCAAGCTGGTGCTCAAGAGCCTGGGGTCGTGACGTTCCGCGTTCCCCGTTCCCCGTTCCGCGTTGGGGAGCCGGCAATCTCCACTATGTAACGCGGAACTCGGAACGCGGAACACGGAACGGCCCGATGTGGACCCTCCCCAACATCCTCACCCTCCTCCGGATCCTGCTTACCCCGGTCATCGCCCTCCTGCCGTTCATCGAGGGCTACTGGCCCAAGCTGATCTGCTTTGCGGTCTTCCTGTTCGCCGCCATCACCGATGTGGTCGACGGGTACCTGGCCCGGTCCCGCAACCTGGTGACCGACCTGGGCAAGCTGCTTGACCCGATCGCCGACAAGCTGCTGCTCTTCGCCACGATCATCCCGATCTACTGGATCTCGCGCACCCGGCATGATCTGTACGACATCCCGGTGTGGGGCAGCATCCCGCTCTGGGTCTGCCTGCTGCTCATCGGGCGGGAAGTCGCCATGACCGGCTTCCGCTGGTGGGCCAAGCACAAGGGCATCGTGATTCCGGCGGCCGGGGCGGGAAAGCTCAAGGCCACGATCCAGAACATCTACATCGGTGCCACCTTCCTCTGGTTCACCTTTCGCGACGCCCGCAAGCCGATGGGGTGGGAGCACAATCGTGTTGCCGAGTACTGGAACCAGTTCCACGGCGGCGTGGTGGCGCTCACTCTTGCGCTGGCCACCGCGCTGACGGTGTACTCGTTCGCGGTGTACATCTACCGATACCGGACGTTGTTTCAGAGAGGCCATTAGCGATGGGCCATTGGCCGTTGGCCACTGGCTGGTCCGCTGCTCGCCACGAGTCCTCCTCGAATCCGCATCCGGTCCCTTACCCCTGACAGCCAATGGCCAAAGGCCAACGGCCCCCATGCCCCCAGTTGAACTCCTCACCATCGGCACCGAGCTGCTACTCGGCCTGACCCTCGACACCAACTCGGTGGAGCTGGGGAAGGCGTTGGGCGCGGCAGGCATTGCGGTGGCGCGTCGCACTTCTGTCGGCGATGACCCGGCCGCGATCCGGGACGGGGTCGCCGAGGCGCTGCGGCGGACCGGGGCAGTGATCTGCACCGGCGGGCTCGGACCCACCGCCGACGACGTCACCAAGAAGGTCGTCGCCGATCTGTTCGGGATGCCGCTCGACTTCCACCAGGAGTTGTGGCAGGGGCTGATCGATCGCTTTGCCCGCTTTGGCCGGGTGCCGGCCGAGAAGAACCGTTCCCAGGCGGAGGTCCCCCGCGGCGCGACGGTGCTCCCCAATCGCTGGGGGACCGCCCCCGGACTCTGGCTCGAAGGTTCCCAGGGACTCGCGATCCTGCTACCAGGGGTCCCGTCGGAGATGCGCGGGTTGCTGCACCACGAGGTGTTGCCCCGGCTGGCCAGCCGCGCCGGCGGCGGGGTCATCCGCTCTCGCTCGGTCCGGACCACTGGGGTCCCCGAATCGACCCTCGCGGAGCGGCTCAGCGGGATCGAGCAAGTGGTTACGCCCCTTTCGGTCGCCTATCTCCCGAATCCGCTCGGGGTGGACCTGAGGCTCACCGCCTGGAACCTGCCGGCGGAGCAGGCCGATGCCAGGCTGGCGGCGGGGATCCGGGAGATCGTGGCCCGCGCGGGAGAATGGATCTACGGGGAGGACGACGTCGATCTCGCCGGGGTGGTCCTGAATCTGGCTCGCAGCCGCGGGCTCAAGCTCGCCACCGCCGAGTCCTGCACCGGAGGGGGAGTTGGGGCGCGGATCACAGAGGTGCCCGGCAGCTCGGAGGTGTACCTGGGCGGTGTCATCGCCTATGACAACGCCGTGAAGGAGTCGCTGCTGGGGGTGCCACCGGCGCTCCTGGCCGAGCACGGTGCGGTGAGCGAGGCGGCTGCGGCGGCCATGGTGCGGGGCGTGACCCGCAACCTGGGCGCTCAACTTGGGATCGCCGTGACCGGAATTGCGGGCCCGGGAGGCGTGACACCGGAGAAGCCGGTCGGGCTGACCTATATCGCGGTGGCGGTGGAGGACGAGGTGGTTGTAAGCCGCGCGGTCTTTCCCGGTGACCGTGCCGAAATCCGAACCCGGGCTGCCCAGACCGCGCTGAACCGGCTGCGGCAGCTGCTCGAACGTCGCTCGACCTGAGGCGGGTTCCAGCGGTCGAGTTTCGTCACCACCCGGTCGCCTCCGTACGGCCACGCCCCACCGTCCTGCCGCGATTCTGCCAATCTGGCCCTATCCCCCAGGCACCCCGTCTGCTGTTATCTTTCCCGTTCACGAATACTGGGCAGTGTGGCAAGTGCTTGAGAATCAAAACGTTGGAGCGGCTCCCGAAGGCCAGGACTCACCTGGCGGGACGGGCGAGGGTGCCGGAGCGGCGGAGACAGAGCGCGGCTACCACGCCGGCCTTCCGATGGAGCCGTCCGTCGAGGCGATTCGGCGTCTGCAGCAGGAGAACTCGGACCTGCGGGACCGGCACCTCAGGCTGGCCGCCGAATTCGACAATTTCCGCAAGCGTGCGGCCCGGGAGCGGATCGAGCTGGGCGATCGGTCGCAGGCCGCCCTCGCGGTGCGCCTGCTGGACGTGCTGGACGATCTGGACCGGGTGGTGGCAGGTGGAGCCTCCCGGGGCGCGGACGACCCGGTACAACAGGCCCTGGTGCTGATTGACCGGAAGCTCCGGAAGGAGCTCGAGGCAGCGGGGCTGGAGCGTATCGACCCGGCGGGGAAGCCGTTCGACCCCTCCCTGCACGAGGCAGTCTCGGTGCTCGCACCGCCCGAACCGGCACTGGATCACACGGTCAGCGCGACCTTTCAGGCCGGGTACCGCTTCAAAGGCTCCTTGATCCGCCCGGCGCGGGTCCAGGTCTATTCCTCAGAAGGACACGCCTGAAGTGGCCAAGGACTTCTACCAGGTTCTCGGGGTGCCGGACACGGCCTCGGCCGACGAGATCAAGAAGGCCTATCGGCGGCTGGCCAAGCAGTATCATCCTGACGCCAACCCCAACAACCCCCAGGCCGCGGACCGCTTCAAGGAGGTCTCGGAGGCGCATGGTGTGCTGTCCGATGCCGAGAAGCGGAAGCAGTACGACCAGATGCGACGGCTGGGCGCGTTCGATAGCGGGGGGTTTCGCCGAGGCGGGGCGGGCAGCCGCGCGGGGCAGGGCGGCGGCGCGGCTCCGGAGCAGGAGTTCGATCTCTCCGACTTCGGTGCCTTCGGCCTGGGAGACATCTTCTCGTCGATCTTCGGCAAGGGGCGGAGGGAGGAGACGGTCGCCAGCGAAGAGCGGGAGACCGTCGTCGAGATTCCATTCCGGGTGGCCGCCCTGGGCGGCAAGGTCCCCGTGCGCCTCCAGGTTCACGAGACCTGCCCGACCTGCAGCGGAAGCGGCGCCGCCCCCGGCGCCAAACTGAGCACCTGCCCGGAGTGCAATGGCCGCGGCACTGTCACCTTCGGGCAGGGTGGTTTCGCAGTCAGCCGGCCGTGCCCCCAGTGCCGCGGACGGGGCAAGATCCCCTCCACGCCGTGTCCCACTTGTGGCGGCGCGGGTGAAGTTCGCACCGATCGGGAGGTGCTGATCACGGTTCCGCCGGGAACCGAGAGCGGTGCCAAAGTACGGCTCCGGGGACAGGGCCAATCAGGCACACCCGGTGCTCCGGCCGAGGACCTGGTGGTGACATTCCAAGTGCAGCCCGACCGGTTCTTCCGGCGCGACGGCCTGGACATCATCTGCGAGGTGCCGATCAACCTTGCCCAGGCGGTTTTCGGCAGCCGACTGCGGGTCCGGACACTGGACGGCAAGAAGGTGGTGCTCAAGCTCCCGCCGGGGACTCAATCGGGGCGCAAGTTCCGGATCAAGGGGCTGGGGATCGAGAAGGGCGGGCGGAAGGGCGACCAGCTGGTGCAGGTCCAGGTTCAGATACCGGAAAAGCTCAACCCGGAGCAGGAGGAACTCATGCGGAAGTTCGCGGAGCAGGCCGGGATGGCGTACTAGCCGGCCTTTGGCGGTTGGCCATTGGCTGTCTCGATGAAAAACGACCCTCTGGGGCTTGGCGCGCGGAGGGTCGTGGCGCATCCTGCGGCCAACGGCCAACGGCCAACGGCCAACGGCCAACGGCCAACGGCCAACGGCTAACGGCTCACCGCCTGATACTCGCCCGTCCCCCGCCCTGGATCCCGATACCCCTCGACCAGAATGCGGTGGGTTGCGATCTCGACTTCGCCGGGCTCGCGCTGTGTGTATGCCCCGGTGGCGTCGAGGTCCCACGCCTGCCGGTTGTCCTGCCACATCTGCTCCAGCAGGTCGCGGATCGCCTGCCGGTGCATGGGATCTTCCACCGGGGTGACGGCCTCGATGCGGCGGTCCAGGTTCCGCGGCATCCAGTCGGCCGAGCCGATGTAGACCTCTTCGCTGCCGCCGTTGAGGAAGTAGAACGCGCGGGAGTGCTCCAGGAACCGCCCGATGATACTGATGACCCGGATCCGGTCGCCCGCGCCCGGCGCGCCGGGTCTGAGGCAGCAGATGCCGCGGACGATCAGGTCGATCCGCACCCCAGCCTGGGAGGCTTCGTACAGCGCCCGCATGATGGCCGGGTCTACCAGAGCGTTCATCTTGGCGAGAATCCGGGCGGGGCGGCCGGCCCGGGCGTGCTCCGCCTCCCGCCGGATCATCGCGATGAACCGGTCCCGCATGCCCCTGGGCGCCACGATCAGCTTGCGATACTGGGCCGGTGCGGCGAATCCGGTGAGCACGTTGAACAGGTCGGTCAGATCGGCCCCCAGCTCCGCGCTGGTGGTGAACAAGCCGAAGTCGGTGTAGAGCCGCGCCGTGCGGGGGTGGTAGTTGCCGGTGCCGATATGCAGGTACCTGCGCATGGCGTCGCCTTCACGCCGGACGACCAGCATCACCTTGGCGTGGGTCTTGAGACCGGCCACGCCGTAGCTCACGTGCACCCCCACGTCCTCCAGCCGCTGGGCCCAGCGGATGTTGTTTTCCTCGTCAAACCGCGCCTGCAGCTCGATCAGCACCGCCACCTGTTTCCCCCGTTCCGCGGCGTGCGCCAGCAGGCGGGCGATGCTCGAATCGCCGCCGGTGCGGTACAGGGTCAGCTTGATGGCCACCACATCGGGATCGTCCACCGCCGTCTGGATGAAGCGCTCGACCGAGGCGGTGAAGCTCTCGTAGGGGTGGTGCACCAGCAGGTCACCCTCGCGGATCACCTCGAACATGTTCCGGCCCGCGGCCAGTCGCGCCGGGGTCACCGGGTGATGGGGCGGGTCCTTGAGCGCCGGGAGGTCGATCCCGGCAAGGCTCAGCAGGTCCGCCGTGTCCAGCAGGCCGGGCACCTCGTACACGTCGTCCGGCCCCAGCAGGGCGGCTTCCGCGGCCTGGGCCGCGTTGAACTCCGCCACCAGCACCTCGCGGATGGAATGGGGGAGGTTGGGTGTGACCTCGAGCCGGACCACCGCGCCGAACCGCCGGTTGCGCACTTCCTCCTGGATGGTGCTCAGCAGATCCTCGGCCTCGTCGTGATCCACCTCGAAGTCGGTGTTCCGGGTAATCCGGAAGGCGTAGCATCCCAGGATCTCGATTCCCGGAAACAGCGCCTCGACGTTGGCGGTGATCACCTGCTCGAGGGGGACGAAGCGGAACCCTCCTTCAAGCGGCACCCATCGGGGCAGGATCTTGGGCACCTTCACCCGGGCGAGACGCTCTTCCCCCTCGGAGTCCCGCAGGTTTACCGCGAGCGAGAGGCTCAGGTTCGAGATGTAGGGGAAGGGATGGGCCGGGTCGACCGCCAGCGGAGTGAGGACCGGAAATACGTTGTCGTGAAAGTGCCGGTCCAGGTGGGCCCGCTCGGCCGGCGTGACAGCGGCAATGTCCAGTAGTCCGGCCCCATGCTGAGCCAGGCCGGGCAGCACCTCGTCGTGCAGACAGCGGGCGTGCTGGATCACCATCTCCCGCACCACCGCCGAGGCGCGCCGCAACTGCTCCTCGGGCGTCATGCCATCGGGGGTGCGTTCCATGTATCCCGCGGCCAGCTGGTCCTTGAGCCCGGCCACCCGGATCTGAAAGAACTCATCGAGGTTGGAGCTGAAGATGCCCAGGAACTTGAGCCGCTCCAGCAGGGGAGTCCGCGGGTCCTGGGCCTCGTACAGCACCCGGCGGTTGAACTCCAGCCAGGAGAGCTCCCGGTTGAGATAGAGCTCGGGGCTCGCCAGGTCTACAGCGGGCGCTGGGGGAGCGGCCGGAGCGGCCCCACTGGGCGGAGAGGCGGTCACGTCAGTCACGAGTGGGAATCTACCGGAACACGGGGCGCGAGCCAGCCCTCTGTAACGACGGGGTAACAAGGAGTTCCGAGTTCCGAGTTGGAGTTGGCGGGCCTCCATCGGACTCAAGTCGCCGAACTTGGCACCCGGAACTCGGAACTCGGAACTATTGCTTCACGATCTTCACTTCCTTCTCCCCGACCACAATCGACAGGAACAGGCCCACCAGGCCGATCAGGAGCCCGGCCCAGAACGCGGGCCAGAAGCCGTCCACCTGGAAACCGAGGTCGAATTGCCGCGACAGCCAGCCGGTGAGCAGCAGCATCATGGCATTGATCACGAACAGGAACAGCCCCAGCGTCAGCAGCACCAGCGGGCAGGTGAGAAAGGCGAGCAGCGGGCGCACCGTGGCGTTCACCAGACCGAACAGCAGCGCGACCACGAGAAAGCCGACCGGCCCACCCGCGTAGTGCACGCCTGGAACCACCTGAACGGCGAGGTAGATCGCGAGTGTGTTGATCAGCCAGCGGACCAGGAGCGGGCGCATCATGGCCCCCGTTGGAGATACTGATCGATCCAGTCCAGCACCGTTCCCCACCAGAGGCGGCGGTTCCGCGGCTTGAGCACGAAATGACCCTCGTCCGGGAAGTAGAGGAACTTCGCCGGGGTATTGCGGAGACGGAGGGCGGTAAAGGCCTGCAACCCTTCCGACAGGTCCACCCGGAAATCGTTCTGGCTGTGGACGATGAGCATTGGAGTGGACCAGTTCTGCACGTAATTGGCCGGCGACCACTTCTCCATGAGCGCCCGGGCCGGCGGCGACGGGAGAGGCCCGCCGAACTCCCACAGCGGGAACCACAGCTCTTCGGTGCTGCCGGCCATGCTGATCGGGTTGAAGATCCCGTCGTGCGCCACCAGGGTCCGGAACCGACTGGTGTGGCCCGCCATCCAGTAGATCATGTAGCCGCCATAGGAGGCTCCCGCGGCTGCCATACGGGTGCTGTCGACATAGGGCAGCTTCGCCACGCGGTCGAGCCCCAGCATGAGATCATCGTACGGCAGTCCACCCCAGTTGCGGCTGATGCTGTTGGTGAAGCTCTGTCCGTAGCCGGTTGACCCGTGGAAGTTGACCGCCGCCACCACGTACCCTCGGGCGGCGAACATGGCGTAGTTCCAGCGGGCGTGCCACTGATCCAGCCAGGAGCCCTGCGGTCCGCCGTGGATCAGGTAGATCATGGGGTATCGCGCCATGGGATTGAACCCCGGCGGCTTGACCAGCCAGCCGAACACCGAGTCGCCCCGGCCGCCCACGAACCCGAAGCTCTCCGCCGGCCGGAGGTCCAGCTCGGCGAATCTGGCTTCGTTGATCCGGGTGAGCGGCCGGGGGTCACGCCCATCGGCGCCCGCCAGGTAGATCTCCGGCGCCCGCTGCACCGTCTGTCGCAGGAATACCATCCGTTCGCCCCCGGCCAGCACCTGCGCGGCCGTGTTGGTTCCCCCCGCGAGGATCCGGGTGCTCCGGCCCGAGGGTACCTCGATCCGGTACAGGTTGTGGCCGCCGCGCTCCTCCACTTCGGCCAGGATCGCGCGGGCGTCGGGGAACCAGCAGTAGTCGGCCACACTCAGATCCCACTTCGGGCTGAGCTGGATCCTGCGCCCCGTGGCCCGCTCATACAGGATCAGCTGCTGCCGGTCGGCCTCGAATCCGGGCGTGGCCATCGAGAGGTACGCGATGTAACGCCCGTCGGGGGAGTAGAGCGGGGAGTTGTCGTTGCCGCGACCGGTCGTAATGGGGTGACGGGAGGTGCCGTCCGGTCCCATGACGAAGATGTCGTTGTTGGTGCTGGTGGCGAGACTCGAGTCCGGGTTGTACACCACCGCCAGCTCGGTGCCCAGCGGCGAGAGCGAGATGTCGCGTCCACCGAGTGCCAGAGGCGGAACGTCGCGGTCGAAAGGCGTCACGTCGACGACGCTGCTGTCGCCCAGCTCCAGTCGGAAGACATGGGACCGGACCCCTCCCCGCCATTCGTCCCAGTGGCGATAGAAGAGATCGGTCCAGATCCTGGCATGCGTGGGGTAGGGCCCGCCCCGGCGCGCCGCCTCGGTCGAGTCCCCCCAGGAGACATCGGTCCACAAGTACAATGCCTTGCCGTCGGGTGACCACAGGTAGTCGCTGATGCCGTCTTTCAGGTTGCCGATCCTGGCCGGCTCGCCGCCGCGCGGGGCCATCCGCCAGAGCTGGCTGCCACCCTCGCGGGTGGAGATGAACGTCAGCGTCTTTCCGTCGGGCGACCAGCGCGGGGCACGGTCGCTGCCCGCACCGCCGGGGGTCTGCCAGGTCTCGCCGGACCCGACGTCGACCAACCAGACCCTGCTGGTGGCGTGGTCGTCCTCCAGCGACGGGGTCGAGACAGTAAACGCGACCGTCTGCCCGTCCGGGGAGGGCTGAGGGTCGCCGACGATCGGGGTGGTAATGAACTGTTCGATGGTAAGCGGATGCTTTCCCTGAGCGGCGACCGGCGCCGCGGTCAGGGCGCAGCAGATGGCGAACAGGAGGGACCGTCCGAGCGGCATCAGCTGATCACCCCACCACCCAGCACCTGCGCGCCCGGGCCGTACAGCACGCCGGACTGACCCGGCGTGATGGCTCGAACCGGTGTGGCCAGGGCCAGCTCCATCCGGTCCGGGCCGGCGGCGAGCACCGTCCCCGGCACCGCCCGCGAGCGGTACCGCACCTGTACCGCGCACTCGTCTCCTTCCTTGAGGGCCTCGGCCAGCCAGTTGAGCTCCTCGAGCGCCACTCGATGCCCCAGCAGGTCCCCGGTGCCGCCCACCACCACTTCGCGCGATTCAGGCCGAATCGCCACGACGTAGCGCGGCTCCGACGCTCCGCCCGGCAGTCGCTTCCGCTGCCCGATCGTGTAGCGGGCGAATCCCTCGTGCATGCCGAGCAGTTCTCCGCTGGTGCTCACCAGCGGTCCCGGGGCGAGCGCGGGGGCGTCGGCAGGCAGGTGCTGCTCGAGCACTCCGACATAGTCGTCGTCGGGCACGAAGCAGATCTCCACCGATTCTGGCTTGTCGGCGGTGGCGAGCCCCAGCCTCCGGGCGATCGTGCGGGTCTCGCTCTTGGTAAGGCCGCCGACGGGTGTGAGCATCCGCCGCACCACCGCCTGGTCAATGCCCCACAGGAAGTAGCTCTGGTCCTTGGCCGGATCGCTGCCCCGGTACAGCCGGCCTTCACGGGCAATCGCGTAGTGCCCGGTCGCGATGAAGCCGCAGTCCATGGCCTCGGCGTGCGCCAGCAGGTCACGGAACTTGGTGAACGAGTTGCACCGCACGCAGGGGATCGGAGTCCGTCCGCGGCTGTATTCGTCCACGAAGTTCCGGATCACATGCAGGTTGAACCGGTCTTCCAGATTCAGGACGTAGTGCGGGATCCCCAGCCGGTGAGCCACATCCCGGGCGTCGTTGATCGAGTCCAGCGAGCAGCAGGGGCGGTCGGGGACGCTGTCGCCGTAGCAGAACAGCTTCATCGTCGCCCCGACGACATCGTATCCCTGCTCCACCAGAGCCGCGGCGGCGACGGAGCTGTCCACTCCGCCTGACATCGCCACCAGCACTCGCTGGCCGGTCATCCGACCCTCCCGAGCTCGCCGGCCAGCCGCCGAACCTTCCGCACCGCGGCGGGAAAGACCTCCGCGACCCGGGCCACATCGCTGGCGCTGCTCTCCCGGCCAAGGCTGAAACGGATCGCGCCGATGGCCCGCTCGCGGGGGATGCCCATGGCGACAAGCACATGTGAGGGTTCGATACTCCCGGTGCTGCAGGCCGAGCCGCCGGAGGCCGCGACTCCGGCGAGATCGAGCTGGGCCAGCAGCGCCTCCCCGTCGGCCCCAGTTACCTGCAGGTTGAGAATGTGCGGCGCCCGTGGCGCCGCCTCGGCGGTCACCCGGGTGTCCGGCACTTCCTGCAGCAGGCGCATGGCAAGCTCGTCCCGCAGGACGGCGAGGTGCCGCTGCTCCTCCGCCAGCTCGGTTGCCGCGAGGGCGGCGGCGCGGCCCAGGCCCACGATGCCGGCGACGTTCTCCGTGCCTGGCCGGATGGCTCGCTGCTGGGTCCCTCCGTGCTGCAGCGGTTCGAGTGTTTCGCGGTTCCGCACGATCAGCGCGCCCACGCCCTTGGGACCGCCGATCTTGTGCGCCGAGATGGTGGCGAAGTCCACCGGCGAGGAGGCCAGCGTCACGGGGAGCTTCCCGAAGGCCTGCACCAGGTCGGTGTGGAAGGGAACGCCGGCGGCCCGGCAGCGAGCCGCGATCGCGGCAATCGGCTGGACTACCCCGGTTTCGTTGTTGACCCACATGACCGACACGATGGCGGGGCGCCTGTCCAGTGCGCGATCGAGCGCCGCCAGATCGAGCAGGCCGTCCCCGTCCACCCCGAGTACCAGTTCCTCGCCGCCCCGATGGCCCACCTCGTGAGCGGCCGCCAGCACCGCCTTGTGTTCCGTCGCTGCAACCGCGGCCAGCATGGGCCGCCCATCAGAGCGGGACCTGAGACAGGCGCCCAGCACAGCCAGGTTGTCTGCCTCGGTTCCCCCGGAGGTGAAAACCACCTCCTCGGCCCGTACTCCGAGCGCCTCGGCCACTTCGCGGCGGGCCTGCTCGACCCCGGCCCGCACGGCCCGGCCGAACCGGTGGCCGCTGGAGGGGTTGCCGAACAAGTCCCCGCCCAGATAGGGCAGCATCGCCTCGCGCACCTCGGGTCGGACCGGGGTGGTGGCGGCGTGGTCGAGATAGACCGGCGTCGGTGACATGGGAGGAAAATAGTCTCGTTCCGCGTTCCGCGTTCCCCGTTCCGCTTTCGGCTACCGGTCTCCGGCGTAAGCAACGCGGAACCCGGAACGCGGAACTGGCTTCACATGCTCTGCCCTTCCAGCCCGAGGACATCGTCGATGCGGACCGTCTCGTCGGTGTAGAACGGCTCGCCATAGCGGGTGCGGATCAGGGAGCCGTAGTGGGCGTTCTGAGTCTCCACCAGGGAGTACAGGTCCTGGCCGGTGGGGAAGATCTCGCCCGCGTTCCTGGCCCCCTCGAACTGGCTGGCGTAGCAGCGAATCGCCGACATCTTGCGGGCGAACTGATCGGTGACGTCTACCACGAAAGTGGGCTTCACGGGGTCTTCCCGGTACGCGAGGGCGTACAGCACCTTGTGCGGACGGTGTGGCTCGCCCGCGGCGCGGTAGCGTGCCAGCCCCGCCAGGAAACAGGCATCCCGACCCAGCTCGGAGGCGATCCGGTGATCTGGGTGACGGCCCACGGGGAAAGGGAGGATCACAACGCGCGGCGCAAAGTGCCGGATCAGCTCCACCAGCACCCGGCGGGTCTCATCGGTGTTCTGCAGGTAGGCGTCCGGTAGACCCGCGTTCAACCGTTCGCTGACGCCGAGCAGCTCGGCCGCGCGGCGGGCCTCCTCCGCCCTCAACTCGGCGCTTCCCCGGGTGCCGCTCTCGCCTGCCGTCAGGTCAACGATTCCGGTGGCATACCCCGCATCACGGGCCTTGAGCAGGGTACCGGCGCAGGTGAGCTCGACGTCGTCCCGGTGGGCGGCCACTGCGAGAAGATGAACGGGCATGAGACGGCAACGGGGAAGGGGAAACAGGGAAACGGGAACCGGCTGAATCTAATCCCCCTTTCCGGTTCCCTTTCCCCCGTTCCTGCCCCCTGTCGCCTCAGGCGAAGCGGCGCCGCCAGGCCTTCCGAAGTCCCAGGACTCCCAGGATGCCCAGCAGGGCCACCGGCACCAGCAGGCCCATCGCCGCGATGGCCGACGCCGCGAGACCGACGCTGTTGCGCCACGCCTGGCGGAAGGCCTCGGCCAGCACCGCCATGCTGCCTTCCTCGCCCACCAGCGGCGCAGGCTCGTGAACCCGGATGCTGAGCGTGCTGATGGCCGAATGGGCCTGGAGGTAACGGAGCCGACCCTCCATCCGCTCGATCTCCTCCCGCACCCGTGCCAGCTCCCGCTCGATCTCCAGCACGTCGGACAGCTTTCCCGTGCGGGTCGCGATCAGCTCGATCAGCCGCTGCTCCAGCCGGCGGCCGTTGGCCACCCGGGCAGTGATGTCGGTGAACTCCTCGCCCACGTCCTGGGCGGAGACATTGACCTGCTCCACCTTGCCCAGCGGAGTGAGCCCATTCACCAGCTCGTCGAACCGCTCCGCCGGCACCTTGATCTCCAGCACCGCGCTCCGGACACCGCCCTCTATCGCCTGGATTTCGCTGTTGGCCACATAGCCGCCTACCCGGGCGGCGAGCGCGCGTACCCTAGCGATCGCCGTCTCCAGCGTATCGATCGCGATGTTGGCGGTCCCACTCCGGATGATCATGGTGGTGCTCGAGATCGGGCTGAAGTGGAACTGGATGGGCTCCGCGGCGGTGTTGCCCTCGTCGCCCAGCACGCCCCGGGCCAGGGCGCGCGCGTCCGCCGGGGGGGCCGCCGGGCCGTCCTTCGCTTGGGCGACCTCGGACTCGGCAGGAGCCCGCAGCCGGTATTCCCGGGTGCAGGCGGTGAGCAACAGGAGCACCAGCAGGGTACGGCCAGTCCCGGAACGCATCGATCGCCTCGGCCTTGTGGAAGTTGCCGGGGGATGCGCGACGCCGGCGTAATTGCACACGGGCCCTTCGAACGGCGTGGCGGGAAGGCGGAAGGGCGGAACGGTGGGAATCCCGGGAGCGAGACAACGCGGCAGGGCGCCGCCGGACAAATGCCAATGGTCTGGGGGGAGCCCCCGTGGGGATTACCGGAGCTCGAGAGCCGATACGATGCGGGCTGGTACAGCCGGGCGCAAAGCGAGGGCGCCTAACGGGGGGGGAGGTGGGGAGCCGCGGAGAGGTGCGTCTCGGCCGGACCGACGCATTCGCCGACCCTGCGCCTCATTCATGTCTCAACGCCTCCACCGGGTCCATCCGCGCGGCGCGGTTGGCGGGGAGAAGCCCGAACGCCAGCCCGATTACGACGCTGACCACCGTGGCCACTGCCGCGCTCCACAAGGGGGGCCCAGACTGCAGGTGGAGGGCGAGCTTGAGCAGGTGGCCCAGTGCCAGGCCCACCGCGATGCCGATCAGCCCGCCGATCAGGGTCAAGGTGGCGGCCTCCACCAGGAACTGCCAGAGGATCTCCTTTCGGGTTGCCCCGACCGCCTTGCGGAGCCCGATCTCGTGGGTCCGGTCGGTCACGGACACCATCATGATGGCCATCACTCCGATTCCCCCGACCAGCAGTGCGACGCTGGAGAGCGCCACCATCACGCCGAAGAACGCGGAGGTCAGGCTGCTGACCGTATCGAGGATCTGGTCCTGGGTGATTACGTCGAAGGTATTGGGGATCGCCGGCCTGAGCCGCCGAGCGTTGCGCAGGGCGGCGATGGTCAGGTCCTTTGCGCGCGGCACCGGCACGGTGGCCCAGGCCTTGGCCGAGATGAACAGGCCGTTGGTCTCGTCGTAGCGGTAGTTGCGCTGGGCGGTCTCGAACGGCAGGATAGCCCCGATCTGCTGCCCCGGAGGCTCGAAGATGTTCTGAGGGCGCTGATACAGGCCGATGACCGTGAGGGCCACGCCCCCGACCCGGATCTGCTTTCCCATCGGGTCGATCCGGCCGAACAGACGCTGGGCGGATTCCTCCTCCAGCACCACCACCGGCTCGCCGTTCATCTCTGCCGGGGAAAAGAACCGGCCCCTGAGCAGGGTGCCCCCCAGAATCTCCATGTAGTGCTGGTCGGCGCCGTACACCGTCACCGTCTGGGTGCTGACGCCCTGGAACTCCAGCCGCTGGAACAGCTGCACCCACAGGCCGGCATACTGGATCTCGGGGATCCGGCGTATCGCCTCCGCGTCCCGTTCCTCCAGGACCGGCCGAATCCGGACCTCGTACGGCAGGTTGTCGGGATTGAGCGGAGTCTGGGAGAAGAACCGGACCACATAGAACGCCGTGGGACCGGCGGTATTCATCGCGTTGAAGATCTGCGATCGGATCCCGTCCACGATCGATGCCATGGCCATGACCGTGGCGACCCCGATCACCACACCCAGGATGGTCAGGGCCGAGCGCAGCTTGTTGGTCCGCAGGGCACCGAGGGCGATCCCGATGCCTTCATCGACATTGCGGAGGATCATCCGGTCACTCCGTCCGCAACGCCGTGATGGGGTCCAGTCGGGCCGCTCTAGTGGCAGGGTAGACGCCGAACAGGATGCCGGTGCTCGCTCCCAGCGTGAGGGCCACACCGACCGACCAGGCGGTGATGCGGGCCGGGAGCGGGGTGAGCTGGGCGACCAGGAGGCTCAGCAGCCAGCCGGCGACCACTCCGGCGATGCCTCCCAGGGTGGCCAGGACGACGGCCTCCACCAGGAACTGGCGGCGGACGTCCCGGCGAGTGGCGCCCAGCGACTTGCGAATGCCGATCTCGCGGGTACGCTCGTTCACCGACATCAGCATGATGTTCATGATGACGATCCCGCCCACCACGATGCCGATGCACACCACCGCCGGTACCACCGTGAACAGCACCTTGGTCAGGTCGCGCCAGAACGCGACCAGCGCGTCCGCCTTGTCCACCGTGAAGTCGTTCGGCTCGGCCGGCCGGAGCCGGTGTGCCAGCCGCATGGCCTCCTCGGCCCGGGCCATGGCCCCGGGGAGCTGGTCGGCGCTGGCCATCTTCACCGACACGGTGGTCGTCTTCCGGCGACCGTAGATGCTCTCGAACGTGCTGATGGGGACCAGCACAAAGCCGTCGAACGATTGCCCGAGGACCCGGCCCTTCCGCGCGGTGACAGCCTTGACCCGCATCTCCCGCCCGGCCACCCGGATGGTCCGTCCGATCGCCTGGTCGGGATTGCCGAACAGTTTCTCCGCGATCTCGTAGCCCAGCACCGCCACCAGCCGGCGCTCCCGCACATCCGGATCGGCCAGGGGCTCGCCCGCCGCGAACCGGTAGTCCTGCACCGTCTGATAGGGAGGAGTGACGCCAAACACCAGCACATCGCCGACCGTGCGATTGCGATGGACCACGTCGCTGGTCGGGGTGGGCCAGCCGGACTGCATCGATACGGCCATCGCCTCCGGCACCGCCGCCCGCACCACCTCGGCGTCGCGCTGGCTCAGCACGGGGCGTTTGGCCAGCTCCCGGACCTCGTCGTCCGACAACAGTCCCATGGCGATCGGCAGCCGCCGCACCTGGAACGCGTTGGTCCCGATGACCGCCCCGGTGATGTTCTCCTTCACGTAGGCGTTCATTCCCTGAATCACCGCGACGACGGTGACCAGGAACCCGACCGATACGATGATTCCGAGGAGGGTGAAGAAAGAGCGAAGCTTGGCGCTCAGGACCGACTGCAGGGCAAGGCGGATGGCTTCCCGGAGGGGCATGGCGAGGAATCTAAGCCGGGCCGGGCGAAGTGAGGAGTAACAAGTAACAAGTGACAAGTGAGAAGTGAGAAGTGAGAAGTGAGAAGTGGATGAAGCCCCTCTCACTTCTCACATCTCACTTCTTACTTCTTACTTCTTACTTCTCACTTCGGTCACTCGTACCTGAGCGCCTCCACCGGATCCAGCTTGCTCGCCTTGCTCGCGGGGTAGAGCCCGAAGCAGATGCCGGTAATGGTCGATGCGACCACGGCGAGCAGGACCGACCAGAGCGGTACCTGCGCCGGGATGGGGGTGAGCTTGTTGACCCCGAGGGCGATGAGCCCGCCCAGGACCATGCCGGCGACACCGCCGACCAGGGTGAGCGTGGCTGCCTCCACCAGGAACTGGAGCATGATCTCCCGGCGGGTGGCGCCCAGCGCCTTGCGCACGCCGATCTCGCGGGTTCGCTCGGTGACCGAGATCATCATGATGGCCACCACGCCCACGCCGCCGACCATGAGGCCGACGCTGGAGAGGGCCAGCATCACCAGGAAGAAGCCCTGGGTGATGCTGTTGAAGCTGTCTAGCAGCTTGTCCTGGCTCACCAGTGAGAAGTTGTTGTCTTGTGCGGGCTTGAGCCCGCGCCAGGCGCGGAGGGCCGAGGTCACCCGGTCTTCCGCCTCCGCCACCGTCAGCTCCGGCTGCGGGATGACCGAGAACATCATCCATCCCTTCCAGTAGTCCGCCACCTTGATGAACGTGCTGTGGGGGATGGCCACATAGGGCGACTCGGAGTCGCCGAAGAGGCTCTTGGGCTCGCTATAGAGACCCACCACGTCGAACGGCTCGCCGAAGATCTTGATCCGTTTGCCGATCGGGTCCAGGCCGGGGAGGAGATCCCGCGCCAGGCGGTCGTTGATCACTGCCACCCGGGCCGCCGCGGCCACCTCCAGGTCGGTGAAATTGCGACCTGTAACGATCGTCCCGCCCTGGGTCAGGATCCAGTCCGAGCTCAGGCCCAGGACGTTCACGCCCTTGAGGTTGTGGCTGCCCGCCGCGACTGGGCCGTTCGACTGCTCCTGCCAGGTGACGCTTCGGATCCCCGGGACCCGCTGCAGCATCTCGCCCTCGGCCACGTTCAGCCAGGGATTCCGGCGCCAGGGAGACATCTCGTCCGACCCGTCGCTGATGTTGATGCCGGCCTGGAAGAACCGGAACACGAAGAAGGTCTTGGGGCCGAGGGTCTCGATCTGGGCCGCGACGCTCCGGTTGATTCCGGTGATCGCCGCCGCCATCGCGATGACCACCATCACTCCGATGGCCACGCCGAGGATGGTGAGCGCGGCGCGGACCTTGTTGGCGCGGAGGGAATCGAGCGCGATGCCCATTCCCTCGAAGATGCGGGCTAGGGACATTGGGGCTCCCGGTCCTTACTCCGCCCTGAGGGCGGTAATCGGATCCAGCTTGGACGCACGGGTCGCCGGGTACACCCCCGCGACGACCCCCACGATGATACCCAGCGCCACACCGACCAGGATGGACCAGGGGGCGACCGCCGCCGGCAGCGGAGTGGTCGCCCGCACCACGAAGGCGAGCCCGATGCCGGTGCCGATGCCGAGCGCGGCGCCCACCGTGGAGAGGGTCGCGCTCTCGATGACGAACTGGGCCAGGATGTCCCGCCGCTTGGCGCCCAGCGCCTTGCGGATCCCGATCTCCCGGGTGCGCTCGGCGACGGCCATCAGCATGATGTTCATGATCACGATGCCGCCCACCACCAGGGAGATCGCTACCAGCCCGGGGAGCGCAGTGAACAGCACCTTGGAGATCTTCTTCCACCCGTCCAGCGCGCCGGATGCGTTCTGCAGGTCGAAGTTGTTCTCCTGGCTGGGCTTGAGCCCCCGCCGGCTGCGCATGATCGCCTCGGTCTCGGCCATGGCGGTGAGCATGAGCGTGGGATTGGCGGTCTTGACCTGCAGCTCGTCCAGGATGTTGAGCGGGCAGATGTACCGGCGCGCGGGCGCCCGGAAGGGCATCACCGCGAACTTGTCGAGTGAAATCCCGAACAGCGTGCCGCGCTTCTTGGCCACGCCGATCACCCGGTAGGGCAGTCCGGCAATGGTGACGTCCTTGCCCAGGGGGTCCAGCCCCGCGAACAGCTTCTCCCCCAGCTCGCTGCCCAGCACGATCACCGGGAGCCCAGCCCGGACCTCCTGCGGAGTGAAGATTCGTCCGTTGGCGATCTCGACGTTCTTGATGTCGAAATAGCTGGGTTCCGTGCCCATCAACTCGATGTCCTTCGCCTGCTTCCCGCCGTAGCTGAGCACCATGCGGTCCGAGCAGAACCGGGCGATCACCGCCGGCGTCTCCAGCCGCTCGGCGACGTAGTCGGCGTCGCCGTAGCTGATCCGGGGGCGGCGCTGCCAGGCACGCCAGGTCTCTTCGGTGACGTTGCCGGTGTTGATCCCTGGCTGGCGGCGGAGGGTGAAGGTGTTCAGGCCGATCAGCCGGTTGGCGAACTGGTCCTCCATGTACACGTTCATGCCCTGCACGATCGACACGACCGCGATCAGGAAGGTCACGCCGATCAGCACGCCGATCAGGGAGAAGAAGCTCTTGAGCTTCTGCGCCACGATGGTGCGGAGGGCCATCCGGACCGCTTCGAAGATCGGCATGTCAGGCCGCGACCTTGCTGTTTCTGGTATCACTGTCGAGCCGGCCGTCGCGCAGCACCACCACCCGCTCGGCGTGCTCCGCGATGGAGGGCTCGTGGGTCACTACGACGATGGTCTGGCCCTGCGCGTGCAGCTCACCGAACACCCGCATGATCTCTTCGCTGGTTGTGCTGTCCAGGTTTCCGGTTGGCTCGTCCGCCAGCAGAAGCGAGGGCTCATTCACCAGCGCCCGGGCGATGGCCACCCGCTGCCGCTGGCCGCCGGAGAGCTCATTGGGCTTGTGGTGCATCCGCTGCTCCAGGCCCACCCGGACCAGCGCATGCTCGGCCCGGGCCTTCCGCTCCCGGGCGGAGACCCCGGCGTAGACCAGTGGCAGTTCCACGTTGTGCAACGCGCTCGCCCGGGGGAGCAGGTTGAACGTCTGGAACACGAAGCCGATTTCCTTGTTTCGCACCCGGGCCAGGGCGTCGTCGGAGAGGCGGGAGACCTCCTGCCCGTTGAGCCAGTAACTCCCGCCGTTCGGAGTATCCAGGCACCCGATCAGGTTCATCAAGGTCGACTTCCCCGAGCCCGAGGGTCCCATGATCGCGACGTATTCGTTGCGCCTGATGGAGAGCGAGAGGCCGCGGAGCGCCAGCACCCGCTCGGCGCCCATCTGGTACTCCCGGATCAGGTCTTCGACCTGAATGACACGGTCGCTCATGACTTCTTCCCCTTGCTGCTATCCGGCGCGGAGGACTTCACCCTGGTACTGTCCTTGAGGTCGCGAATGGCCTGGTAGGTCCCGGCCACGATCGTCTCTCCCTGCTTGACCCCCTCCAGCACCTCGAAGTACTCGTCGCCCGCAATACCGACCTTCACCGGGCGGAAGTTGGCGACTCCGTCGCTCACCACGAACACCCCCTCCTTCTCCTTCTTCTTGCCGGTGGCCATGGTATCGGTCTTTTCCGGCGCCGACTCGTTGGGCACCACGTGGTGCTCGCGCACCGTCAGCGCGATGATCGGAATGCTGAGGACCCCCTTGCGCACATCGGTGACCATCCTGGCGGTGCAGGAAAGGTCCGGCCGGATGTCCTTGGGCGGATTCTGCAGGGTGACCTCGACGTCGAAGTCCACCGCCCGGTCGTTGGAGCCGGAGGCGGTCGAGGTGGCGGTGAGCTGGGCGCTGTTGCTGATCTTGGTCACCCGGCCCATGAAGGTCGTGTCGGGGAAGGCGTCGATGGACACCTCCACCGAATCGCCGTCGGCCAGCCGCACCACGTCGGTCTCGTCGACCTGTACCTTGGCCAGGATCTTCGACATGTCGGCGATGGTCATGAGCAGGCCGACATCCCGGCTGAAGGTGCCGGGCACCGCGACTTCACCCTCCTCGACCGCGAGCCGGGTTACCCGGCCGGAAATCGGGGCCATGATCCGGGTCTTGCTCAAGTTATCGCGCGCCTCCTGCAGGCCGGCGCGGGCCTGGTCGACCGTCGCCTGGCTGGCCTTGGTATTGGCCACGGCGACATCGAAGGCGGTCTGCGCCTGCTCAATCGACTCGGTGGTAACCAGCGTGGGGCTCGACTTCTGCAGCTCCAGCGAGCGGTCGAGGGCGCGCTTGGCCTGGTCCTGGTTGGCCCGGGCCCGGATCAGGTCGCTCTGCGAGGAGGAAAGCAGCGCCTCCGACCGGCTGACCGCGGCCTGGTAGATGGCGGGGTCGATCTGGATCAGGAAGTCACCCTTGCGGACCAGGTCGCCTTCCTTGACCCCGATCCGGGTGATCCGCCCCTGGATGTCGGAGAGGATATCCACCTTGGTATCGGGCTCGATCTTCCCGCTCGCGGTCACGACCGCGACCAGATCGCGCGTGCCCACCTGCTCCAGGCGAACCTCTACCGCCTTGTTCTTGCTCTTGGCGGCGCCCAGGGCGACGATCGCTCCCACTGCGACCACCAGCAGGCCGGCGAACAACCCGAGCTTCATGCGACGCGACATGGTCTCTTCCTCTTCTTATTGACGGAGCGGGCGTCCCACGGCCGCCTCCAGGGCGGCCAGGGACTTGTGGTAATCGTAGATCGCGTTCACGTAATCGCCCTCGGCGCGCTGCACCGCGTTCTGCGCGTCCGACACTTCCAGCGCCGTGCCGCTGCCCAGCCGGTAGCGGTCCTGTGCCAGCCGCAACTGGTCCCGCGCGGCGTCGCGGCTCGAGGCCTGCACCGCGATGGCCTTGTAGTTCGTTTCCAGCGCCAGGAACCGGCTGTGCACGTCGGTCCGCACCTGGATGGCCTGGGCCCGCACACTCTCCTCCGCGTCCAGCTCCAGCTCGCGCGCCTGCTGCAGCCGGAGGGAGCGGCCGAACCCGGTGAAGATCGGCAGGGAGATCGTCAGGCTGGCGCCAAACGGCTGCCTGTCGAAGTCGAAGGGGAACTTCCCGTTGAGGTCCAGGATCGACCGGCGGGCCTGGGCGGTGAGCCGGGTCCCGGTCGGGTCGAGACCGTTATTCGAGAAGCAGGCGGCCGCACCCGCCACGCTGTGGCCGGGGAGCAACGCCTGGATCGAGTCCTGGACAATGCAGCTCTGTGCCGAGGCGATCGCACCGTCCTGAGACTGCTGAATCAAGAGTCCCTGGTCGGTCTGCTGCTGGGTGAATCCGCCCCAGCCGGCGCGGGCCGACAGACTCGGCAGGAACGCCGTCTTGGCCGAGGTCACCCCGACCGAGGCGGCCTTGCGGCGATCTTCCAGCGCCTTGAGCGCGGGATTCTGGTCCTTGGCGGTCTCCAGCAGCTGGTTGAGGTCATACGCCGGCTGCTGCACCGGGAAGGAGTCGCTCAGTCCGATCTGGGTGATCTCGATCGGCGGCGCCACCCCGATCCGCCGGAACAGCTCGAGCTTGGCTTCGCTCTCCGCCTGCAGGTTCCGGAGCAGTGCTACGTCCGACTGAGCCTTCTGCACCTCCGCCTGGCGCACCTCGATCAGCGTGCCCTGGCCCACCCGGTACTTGGCGTTGGCCAGATCGAGGAAGTTCTGGTTGCGCTCCACCTGCTGTCGTGCCACGGCCACCTGCGCCGTGGCCTGCAGCACTGTGAGATACTGGGTGGTGATACTGAACTTGAGGTTGCTCTCCTCACTGTTGATCTCCGACTCGGTGGCCCGCTGGTTGGCCTTGCTTTCCTTCGGCGCGACCAGCCGGGCCCCGTCGAACTGCCAGCTGAGGCCGGCGTTCCAGCTCGACCCGATGACCGCAGAGGTCTGCTGGGTCAGGCCCTGGCCGAAGTTGGCCCGGCCTGAACCGGTGTAGTCCATGCCGCCGGACACCTGGGCACTGGGCAGCAGCTGGCCATAGGCGTTTCGCACCGACCACCGGGCCGTCGCCGCGTTGTTGAGTCGCTGGAGGTATTGCGGGTTGTTGTTGTGGGCCTGTTGCAGCGCTTCACTCAGGCTCAAGGTCGCGGCGGGCGGCGTGGGCGCGGCCGGACCCGTAGCCTGGGCCATGGCCTGGGCCGGCACAGCGAGGACGGAGACGAGCAACCAGCAGCGTCGCATCGAACGATCCTATATGTGAATGAGTGAAATCGGCTGCCCCGCTTACGGAGGGGACAGTCGCGGAGTTTCAGGATGGGACGGCCGCTCAATCCTGCCTGCGGACAGCCTCCAACCCCAGGGACGGCAACTGGATGCGCAGCACCTCACCGTGGTTGCCCAGCTCCACCACTCCCTCCAGGCCGCCCCGGAACCGTACCACCGTCTCGGCCCCGGTGGTAACCCGTTCGACCGTCAGGGACAGGCGGCGGGTCCCCTCTGGAAAGAGGACCGCTACCGGGGTACCGGCACCCGCGAGTGGCACCAGCTGGTAGAGGAGGCTGAAGACACTATCCGCCAGCAGCACCGTGCCGGGGCCGCCCGGCAGCTCGCTGGCCTGCTCGGCCCCACGCTCCACCCGCCGCACGGTAATGCGATTCCGCTTCTGCACCGCGTACACCTGGCCGCCCTGGCTCCCGGCCCGGCGGTCGAGCTGGAAGGCGAGCTGCCCATCCCGGCCGCGATCGAGATTCGCCGTCAGCTCGAGCGCCGGACGGGTATTGTAGACCGCCTTCGCAGTCACCCGGACCCCCGCCGAGTCCGTCACGATCCGAAAGCTCTCGCTGCCCACTTCCCGGGTACCGGCACGGATGCTCAGCACGCCGCGATCCACGCTCTGTGCCGCCAGCGGGAACGCGGCGAGCGCCAGAACCAGGACCCCGGAACCCGTGTTGCCCAGTTTGAGAAGGCCATTCATGGCAAAGAAGAATATATCCCGGGTAACTTGGGAGCGATGCCGACTGAACCATGGTGGCGGGTGCGGCGCGGGATCTGGCTAGCGCTGCTTGCGTTTCTGGCCGGGGCCGAGTGGCTGCGCGAGCCCAGCTTGCTGTGGGTGGTGGTCACCCTGGTCCTCGCCGGCGTGGCCCTGACGGACGGGCTCCTGCACCGATCCCGGGCCGGGAAGGAGGGGGGAACCTGGTCGCCGCAGCGCCAGTCGCTGCCCGCGCTCGGCATGCTGGTTCTGGCGATCACCCTCGTCCTGGCCCAGCGCCGGATCGGCCCGGTGGGCAGAGACTGGCCGGCCGAGCGCGAACGGCGGGTCAACGCGGCCTTTCAGCGGCTGAGCGGCGAGTTGCGTGCGGCGGTAGATCACGCGGATCGGCTGTCGGCCGAGGCGGTCCCCCTGGCTTCGGGCGACCGCGCCGCCGCCTTCGCGGCGCTGGAACGGGCGCTGCCGCGGGGTCAGGCCGAGATGGCGGTGGTCATTCTCGAATCGACCGGAGTGCCTTGGGCATGGGCCGGCCGGCATCGGCTCCCGCCGGAAGCAGACGGCGATTCCATCGCCGCCAGGTTCAGCCGGTTCTACTCGGTGCTGGAAAGCCGGCGCCACCTCGCCGAAGGTCGCGTGGTGGTTTCGACCGTGCTGATCTGGGCCGATTCCGCCGTGCCCCGGCCGAACCGGAGTCTGGCGGCCCGGTTCGGCAGCGCCGCCGGGGTTGAGCTCCGGATTCTGCCGCCGGGTTCCGCCGCCAAGAGCAGCGACATCTTCGACTACGTGGTGCCCTCGGCCCAGGGCGACCGGGTGCTGTTCAGCGTGCAGCCTCTGCCGCCCAGCCAGGACGCCGCGGAACGGGCAGTTTCCTACGAGGTCGAGGTGTGGGCCGGCTTCGGGCTCCTGGCGCTGCTCGGGCTCACACTCGTTGTCGCGCACACGCCCGCCGAGCGGTCGCTGCTGTTGCTCGCGCTCCTGGTGAGCGCCATCCGGGCGCCGCTGGGTGAGGCCGTGGGACTGGGCGACCTGTTTTCCCCGGCCAACTTCCGCCGCGCCGTCCTGGGACCGCTCTCGGCCTCTCCCGGCACACTGCTGCTGACCAGCTCGCTGCTCCTCCTGTTCGCCATCTGGCTCGCGGGCCGGCGACTGCCGTACCGCGGGGCCCGGGCGGTGGCGGGCACCCTGCTGTTGCTCGGTGCCCCCTACCTGGTCAGTGAGCTCGGACGCGGCATCACCCCGCCGATCAACGGAGTGCCGCTTGATCTGTGGGTCACCTGGCAGCTTACCCTCACGGTCGCGACTTCCGCGCTGATCGCGCTCGCAGCGGCGCTGTTTCGCGGGCCGGAGGTGCCGTCCGATGGGGCGGGGTGGGTGGCGCTGGGCGGAGCGATCGCGCTCGCCGCCGCGATCGTCGGGGTGATCGTCTGGACACCGCGAGTGGGATGGCCCGAGTGGTACACCTTCCTCTGGACTCCGGCGCTCTTTCTCGCGGCCCGGCCCGCGCCCCGCTGGGCCACGGTGGCGGGCACGGCGGTAGTCGCCGGCAGCGCGGCGGCGCTGGTCACCTGGGGGGCCGAGCTCAACGGTCGGATCACCGCGGCCCAGGCGGATCTCTCGCGGCTCGGGGATGTGGAGGATCCGCTGGCCGAGCCGTACCTGGAGCGGTTCGCCGATCAGATCGCCGCCGGACCGGAGCCCACGGCACCGGCGGGGATGTTCATCGCCTGGCGGAGCTCGTATCTCGCAGGGCAGGAGTTCCCCGTCCGGCTGGCGCTGTGGGAGCGGGATGGTCTCCGTCGGGCGGACCTCTCGCTGGATTCGCTCAGCATACCCACGCCGCTCCTTGCGGCGCTGGTCAAGTCGTTCGACTCCACCGCGGCGCGGGCGGTTGTCCGGCTGTTCCGCGTGCCGGGGCGATACTACGTCCTGCTCCAGCGCCTTCCCAGCGGCCGGATTCTCACTGCGGCGGTGGGCCCCAGAAGCCGCCTGCTCGCGCCCGCGCGCGTGGCCCGGCTGCTCCGTGCGCCAGCCGAGGGCGCGCCATTGTACGACTTGTCGCTGTCGCCGCCTTTCACGACGGGACTGGTGGAGCAACCGGTCACCAGCTGGGTACGGCAGGGGTCGGAGGCACGGGCCGACCGGCTGTTCAACTTTCCGGATGGAGCCCGTCACGTCCGCGCCAGCATCCAACTGCGTCCCCTCCCGCTGCTCCTGATTCGCGGCGCGCTGCTGGTGGCGCTGGACGCCGCGGTTCTGGCGCTCCTGTGGGGCATGGCGATCACCCGCCTGAGCCGGTTCCGCTGGCTCCGGGTCGGCCGGCTGTGGCGCTCGTTCCAGGTCCGGCTGGCGCTGACGCTCGCCCTGTTCTTCGTGGTTCCGGCGGCGGGGTTCACCGCCTGGGGGCTCGGCCGCCTGGGAGACGAGGCCGACCGCACCCGGGACCTGCTCATCACCTCCGTGCTGCGCGATGCGGTGCTTACCGCGGGCGGACTGCTGCAGGAGCCGACGGATGTGCTGGCGGAGGGAGTGGGCGATCTGTCGAACCGGCTGGACGCCGACCTGGTGCTCTACAGTGGCGGACGACTGGTCGCGGCCAGCGCGCCGATCCTCGAGGATCTGTCGCTGGTCGAGCCGCTGATTGATGCCCGTGTGTTTCAGCGTCTCACCGCCGGTGACGAGCTGGAGCTTACCCGGCAGGCAACCACCTACGTGGCCCCGGTGCGGGTCGGGTATCGGGTTGCCCAGGCGGGCCCACCCGGCGGCATCGGGATTCTGGCCACGCCTCAGCTTGCGAGCGACTGGCGCCGCACCCAGGACCAGCGTGACCTCGCCTCAGGCCTTCTGCTCGCCACTCTGGCCGGCCTGGGGGCTGCGCTGCTGGGTGCCCAACTGGTGGCCCGAGCGCTGTCGCGTCCGGTCGCCGATCTCCATCGCCTTGCCGGTGCCGTGGGTCGGGGTGAGCCGTTGCCGGTGGTGCCGACGCCACCGGCGGAGTTCGAGCAGGTCTTCGGCGGGTTCGAGCGGATGGCCGCTGATATCCGCCGCAGCCAGGCGGCGCTCGAGGGCGCCCGCCGCCGCACTGCGGCAGTGCTCGCGAACGTCGCGACCGGCGTGGTGGCACTGGATCCCTTCGGCCGGGTGCTGCTGGCCAACGCGCGCGCCCGGCAGCTCCTGAGCGCCACCCTGGACGAAGGAAGTGATCTGGCTCAGGCGCTGGCCACCGAGTGGCAGCCCCTGGTCAAGGCGGTCACCGGCTTCCTTCGCGGTGCCGCGGGCGAGGCCTCGGTGGAGGTGGAGGTGGGAGGACGGCGGTACCGCCTGCAGCTGGTCCGGCTGGGGCCGGAGGAAGCCGGCTCGGTGCTGGCGGTCGACGACCTCACCGACGTCAGCCAGGCGGCACGGGTGCTGGCGTGGGGCGAGATGGCGCGCCAAGTAGCGCACGAGATCAAGAATCCGCTCACGCCGATTCGGCTCGGCGTGCAGCATCTCCGGCGGGTCCGGCGCGACTCACCCGATCAGTTCGAGCAGATCCTGGAGGAGACCTCCAGTCGCATTCTGTCGGAAATCGACCGGTTGGATACCATCGCACGGGCGTTCAGCCGATTCGGCCTGCCGGCGAGTCAACAGGCGCCGCTGGAGGAGGTAGACGTCGCGGCGGTGGCCAGAGAGGTCGCGGCGCTGTACCGGCTCACCGCCGACGGTGTCACCCTCGAAGTGCAGGGCGAACAGGTGGCGCGCCTGCCGGCGCGAATGGACGAGGTAAAGGAAGTGCTCGGCAACCTGCTGGAGAACGCCCGCAACGCGGACGCGCGGCGGATCACCATCCGCGTGGGGCCGCGGAAGGTGGTGCTGCAGGACGATGGTCGTGGAATTCCACGCGAACTGCTGCCGAGGATTTTCGAGCCCAGGTTCTCGACCACCACCAGCGGCTCGGGTCTGGGCCTGCCTATCGTGCGCAGGCTGGTGGAGGGGTGGGGCGCGCGAGTTGAGGTCAGCAGTGAGACCGGACAGGGGACCATCGTGACCGTGGAATGGTGAGCACGCCGGTTGCTTTGGTAAGTCCCCCGGCACATCGTATCCGAGGGGGAACCCGAGCCCCTCCGGTCAGCGTTACCAGCAAGTCCAGGGATGGCAGCTGGCATTCGGCCCGAGTTCTGCATTTGATCAGGCTTCGTACAGCCCCGGCCGTGTCGCGCCGTTTCAAGGACCTCCGTCATGAATCCAGAGCCCATCCCCCAGGATCTGATCGCGGTTCACGACCTGTTGCGGGAAACCCTTGCAATTGCTAGGGATAACGGCGGCCCATTCCAGTATGGGGTGGCCATATTCCCACGGACGGGACGGTTTGGCGCCCCGGTGTTCGGCATCGCGACCAGTGGCGGGGAATCCACAGTCCTGACGTACCGAATGCTACAGTCGCTGGTGGAACTGCCGGTCTATCTGTCCGGGCGGGTTCCCGCCACCATCCGTGAGGGGCTGAGCTACGGGCCGCCCCGGGTCATCCCAGTGGCGCTCCTGGATCAGCCGGTACTTCGCATCGGATTCACCTGCTGCATCGGGTCCAGCCGCGACGATCTCGATCGGACCCAGCCGCTCGAAACCAGCGTGTTCGCCGGTGACCTCACTGCGCCTATCATCCTGATCCTGGATACTCGTCCCGACGGTTGGCCCAACTAGGGCCGCCGCCGCGATGAAGTCCCACGACGCCGGGCCCGAACGGTCCGGCGTTCGTGTTTTCAGTCATGGCGAATCTCCAGCAGTCCGAGACTGACTCTCCATCCACTGCACCGGCCTGCAGCCCTGCGCGTTTTCGGGTACTGCGCCGCGCCCAACGGTGCCACCGTGCCGTCTCTGGTGCTGCCATCGTGGGGCACGCCACCGGAGCCGCCCCATGCTCGCCCATGTTCGATCTGCCGCTGTCCTCGGGATCGATGCCTACCTGGTAGACGTCGAGGCCGACCTCGCCAACGGTCTGCCTTCGTTTGCCACCGTGGGGTTGCCGCAGGGAGCGGTGAAGGAAGGGCGTGAGCGGGTCCACGCGGCCATTGCCAACGCCGGATTCGAACCGCCGCTCAAACGGATCACGATCAATCTTGCCCCGGCCGATATCAAAAAGGACGGCTCCGGCTTCGATCTGCCCATCGCGGTCGCCATCCTGGTGGCCAGCGGACAACTGCCCGAAGGCGGACTCGAGGGCACGGTGTTCCTGGGAGAGCTCGGCCTGGAGGGAGCGCTCCGGCCGGTGCGAGGGGCGATTTCCGTCGCACTGAGTGTGCGCAACGCGGGCCTCTCCCGCCTCGTCCTTCCGGCCGCCAATGCCCCAGAGGCGGCGGTGGTGGGTGGTATCGAAGTGCTGGGCGCCAGCACGCTCGACCAGGTTGCGCGGCACCTGATCGGGGCGGCCGGGATTCCGGTCTGTGTCTCGGATCCCGAGGTGTTGCTCGGCGAGACCGCGACGGAAACCGTGGATTTCGCCGATGTCCGCGGACAACCGGCCGCCAAACGTGCCCTGGAGCTCGCCGCTGCGGGGGGCCACAACATCCTGCTCATCGGTCCGCCGGGAGCGGGGAAGACGATGCTGGCCCGCCGGCTGCCTACCATCCTGCCTTCGCTGGTCCTGGAGGAGGCGCTGGAGGCCACCAGGGTGCACAGCGTCGCGGGACTGCTCCCGCCGGGCCGCTCCCTGCTCACCTCGCGACCGTTCCGGGCGCCGCATCATACGATCAGTGACGCGGGGCTGATCGGAGGTGGCAGCACGCCCCGCCCGGGCGAGGTCAGCCTGGCCAACGGCGGCGTGCTCTTCCTCGACGAGCTGCCGGAGTTCCGCCGCAACGTGCTCGAGGTGTTGCGCCAGCCGCTCGAAGACGGTGTGGTCACCTTGAGTCGGGCCGCCGTGAGCCTCACGTACCCGGCCCGGTTCACCCTGGCCGCGGCGATGAACCCGTGTCCCTGCGGGCATGATGGCGATTCGGCCAGGCCTTGTCGCTGCGAGCCGGGGTTGATCGACCGCTACCTCGCCCGGGTCTCGGGTCCGCTGCTGGACCGGATCGACATTCAGCTGCGGGTGCCGGGTGTGCAGGCAAGCGAGCTGGCCGGAGAGCCGGCGGAAGAGCCCAGCCGCGCAATCCGCGCGAGGGTAGAGGCGGCCCGCGAGCGACAGCGCCGGCGGTTCGCCGGGCAACCCGGCATGTTCGCGAATGCCCACATGGGCCCACGGGACATCCGCCGACACTGCCGGCTGGGCGGGCCCGCCGAAGAGCTGCTGCGCGGAGCGATGACCCGCCTGGGCCTCTCCGCCCGGGCGTACCACCGGATACTCAAGGTGGCGCGTACCATCGCTGACCTGGCAGGTGAGGAGCAGATTGCCACAGGACATGTGGCGGAGGCGATTCAATACCGCACGCTGGACCGCGCCCGATCGTCGCGGCCGCATTAAACGGCCGAACGGCCCATAGTTGCTTCAGCCGGCATTGCAGCCTGAAACCATCTGTCGCAATGCGCTGGAGCCGCTTAGCTTAAGCCGTCCCTTACCCCACCCTTACATAACATGACATGCGCCTGTACCGGCCGGCCCTGGTCGTAGGTGCCTCGCTCATCTGCGGCTGTACCGCCGTGGGCGCCTGGCTGTATGACGACCCTTCCTTTGCGCTGCGCGCGGTCGCCTTGCACCAACAGGGGCCCGGCTCGGGCGGCGCCGATTCCCTCGAGCTGGTCTTCATCGGGTGCAACCGGAACGACTATGAGCTGACGGGCGATGCCTTTGCGACCCGGCTGGCGGTTGCGGGCCGCATGGTGGGGCAGGGAGAACGGGACCGGCCGGTTCATCTCGCCTTGCGCGACACCAGCCGGTTCAGCGTGATGCTTGCGCTGCCGCCGGAGGGTGTCGCCGCCGACGGCGCTCGAGTCCCGTTCGACATCGCGGGCAGCAGCGCGGTGCAGACCCCGATCGGCGTGCGGCAGGTGGATTTCCGGCTGCACGGCAAGGTGCAGCGGAAGGGCGACGAGCTGGAATGGCAGGAGGAGGGGCGGGAATCCTGTCGCCCGGGGCTGAGCTCGCTGCCGTACCAGTTCCTGGCGGCTCCGCCGGCGATGCGCCCGGATCCCCCCGCGAGGCCCGGCCCGCCGGGCAACAGCGACAGGCCCTAGGCGCCCTTCTTCGGTTTCTGGCTCACGAAATAGGTCAGGGCCGCGATCACGAGGGCGATGCCCCCGCCGTACCTGAGCAGGTCGCGCTCGCCGTCCCAGGTGACCACCTGCCCGAGAAACAGCACACCCATCACCACGACCAGGACCCCGATCAGCTTTTCCTTCAGATCGGTGAGGTCGTGGATCTCGAGCCAATCCGGCAGGTCCAGCCGGTCGTCGATGAACAGCTCGAACAACCCGATCGCGATCACGTAGAGCACCGTGGCCAGCAGGAACAGATCGGTGAGCTCGATGAACGCCAGGACGAGCCTCTTGGCCCTGGGCGCATCGACCGGCGCATCGAAGATGCTGCGGAGGACGGAGAATGTCTCCGCTGCCCCGTAACCCAGCAGCGCTGTGGCTCCGATCAGGATACACCCGACCGCGATGAAGATCAGATACCGGCTCGAAGCGAGCAGCCGCATGAATCCGGAGACCGGACGCGGCAGGCCCTCGGGAGAATCTGGCGTCATGATGATGAGGCGGAGAGGGGTCAGGGTCGGGCAGCTCGTTCCAGCCGGTCTCGCACACCGTCCCACGCCGCATCGCCGGGAGGACGCTCCACCAGGATAAGCGCCGCTCCCCCGGCATCTATCCGGTGGAGCGCGCCGTAGAGCTGGCGGGCGTAGGCCGCCGGGTCCGCCGGCATGCGCTCGACTTCGTCGACTGCGACGGGCGCCGCATCACGGACCAGGGCCACGGAGCGGCCACCCGCTGCGCGGCACTCGGCGATGGCATGGACCGCGAGCCGGTCCTCGCGCCCATCGTACACCACCAGCCGCGCCCGGGGTGCGTAGTGCCGGTCCAGCATGCCGGGCGATGGGCGGGCGGTGAGGGTGTCGCCCGTCGTGGCGAGGGCTATGGGGCCCAGGACTTCCGTCAGCTCCTCGCGGGTGATCATTCCCGGCCGGAGCAGGACCGGGGTTCCTCCGGAGAGGTCGACCACGGTTGACTCGATTCCCACCGAGGTCGGGCCCCCGTCGAGGATCAGCGGCACCCGGCTGCCCAGGCTCTGCATCACATGCGCCGCCGTGGTGGGCGAGACCTCTCCGGAGCGATTGGCGCTGGGAGCCGCCAGCGGGAGCCCGACCGCCCGGAGCAGCGCCAGGGCAACCGGGTGGGAAGGTATCCGCAGAGCCACAGTAGGGAGGCCGGCGGTGACCAGGTCCGGAATCTCGGGGGTCTTGGGGAGCACCAGGGTCAATGGGCCCGGCCACCAGCGCTGCGCCAGAGCGCTGGCGCTCTCCGGCCAGTGAAGCACCAGGCGCCGGGCCGCGCTCACGTCGGCGACGTGCACGATGAGCGGATTGTACGCCGGCCGGCCCTTGGCGCCGAAGATTCGCGCCACCGCCCCGGGATCCAGCGCGTTGGCGCCAAGACCGTAGACCGTCTCAGTGGGGAAGGCCACCAGCTGGCCCGACCGGAGCAGCTCGGCGGCCCGCGCCAGCACTCCCGGGTCAGGGGCATCGGCCGAGAGCCGCACCAGGGTCACCGGATCACTCGTCTCCGCGCGGCGGGCGGCGCCGGGACTTCCGCTCGCTGTGTTGCCGCTTCTCGCTGAGGCGGCGTTCCTTCGCCGCCCGGCCCGGCCGGGTCGGCTTCCGTCGTTTCACCGGTGTGAGCGCCCGCCCAAGCAACTCCTGGAACCGCGTGATCGTCTCCGCCTTGTTCTGAGCCTGACTCCGGCTGGTCCCCGCGACCAGCCGGAGCAGGCCCTCCTCCGTGAGCCGGTGCTCCAGCCGCTCCAGCGCGAGCGCGCGCTGATCGGCGCTCAGGCTGGGCGAGCGCGCCGCATCCCACCAGAGCTCTACGCGGGTGGACGATGTGTTGACGTGCTGCCCCCCGGGGCCGCCTGAGCGGCTGGCCTTGAAGCTCAGCTCGGCCAGGGGGATGGCCACGCCGGGCCTGATCTCGATGACGGGGCGGTCGGACATGGGCTCAAGTCTGGCGAGATGGGTCGCCGGGTGGAAGTCGCGCGGGCCCCACCTTACGTTACCGCCATGACCACGCTGTCGACGCTCGAGGCGCACCTCACCACGCTGGGGCGGGTTCTGCTGGGCTACTCGGGCGGGGTCGACTCCGCGCTGCTTGCGGTTGCCGCCCGCCAGGTGCTTGGGCGAGATCGTTTTATCGCGGTGATCGGCCGGAGCGCCTCCTATCCGGAGATCCAGCACGCCAATGCGCTGGATCTCGCCCGCCAGTTCGATCTGCCGCTGCTCGAGCTGACCACCGGCGAGCTGGATGATCCGGCCTATCGGGCCAACCCGGTGAACCGGTGCTACTTCTGCAAGCGGGAGCTGTGGAGCAGGCTCGGGGCGGTCGCCCTCGAGCGGGGATACGACACGATCATCGACGGGACCAACGCCGACGACATGAACGAACATCGACCCGGCCTTCAGGCCTCGACGGAGCAGGCCGTCCGTTCGCCCCTCGCACAGCTGGGGTGGACCAAGGCCATGGTCCGGGGCGCGGCCCGCGGACTCGGTATTCCGACCTGGGATGCTCCCGCCTCACCCTGTCTGTCGAGCCGGATCGAGTACGGGCTGGAGGTGACTCCGGCCCGGCTCCGCCAGGTCGAATCGGCCGAGGCAGTGCTGCGGGAGCTGGGTGTCACGGGCGACCTTCGCGTCCGTCACCGGGGCGACCACGCCTCGATCGAGGTGACTTCCGCCATGCGGGATCCGGTCACCCTTCACTGGCCCGAGATTGAGCATCGGCTGACCGCCATCGGGTTCGGTCGGGTGGAGCTGGACCCGCGAGGCTATCGGCGCGGTGGTCTCCTGGCCCATCTCCCGGTGCTCGGAGCCTGATGCGGCTGTTCGTGGCGATTCCGCTCGCCGGCCCGGTCGATCAGGCGCTGCGGGATGTGCTCGACCGGTACCGGTCGGGTGACTGGCCGGTGAAGTGGGTCCGTCCGGAGGGACTGCACTTGACGGTCAAGTTTCTTGGATCGGTGGACCCTGCCCGGCTCGCGACCATAGAGCGTGCCGTTGGTGAGGCGAGCGCCGGCACTCCCGTCCTCCCATTCTCTCTGGTTGAGCTCGGTGCGTTTCCGGGCTTTGCCCGTGCCAGAATCATCTGGGCCGGGCTCGAAAGTGAGGCCTCCCTCGAGCTGCTGGTGCATCGGGTGGAGCGGGCCTGTGTCACCCTGGGCTTTGCCGTGGAGGGTCGCCCCTTCCGGCCCCACGTGACGCTCGGACGGGTCCGGGAGGGTGCCCTCCTTTCCCCCGCTCAGGTCCACGAGCTGGAGCAGACCCGGGTGGCGGCCGCCAGCTTCGTGGCGGATCGCATGGTGCTCTACGAGAGCCTCACCGGCCCGAGCGGCCCAGTCTACGCCGCCCGGGCTACCTTTCCTCTGGGTACTTGATGCGGCTGTGGACACTGCCGTTCCGGTTCCTCGGCATCCTGGCTCTCGCGATGCTGGTGAGTGGCGCCTGGCTGTTCCGGCGGGAGATCATCCGGCTGGTGCGACCCCCAGCCGCCCAGGTCAGGGGCCCGGAGGCGGAACCTTCGGAGGGGATCGCGGGACCATCGGCGCTTGCCCGGGCACATGACAAGGTGGACAGCCTGCATGGCTGGGGAGCGGACTCGGTAGTGCTCTCGGCCTCGGAGATGGCGTCGTTGGTGATGGATGGTCTCCCGCGCGAGGCGCGGCTGCACCTCGACTCCCTCACCGTCACCCTGGGTGAAGGCCGGGTGACGATTGGGGCACGGTTGGAGACGGCGGCGTTGCCCCGGGATCAGCTGGGTCCGCTCGCTGGTGCGCTGAACCCCTGGGAGCGCGTCTCCGCCTCGGGGGTGGTGGCGGTCACCCGGCCGGGATACGGCGAATGGCGGGTGGACTCGCTCTCCCTGCGCGGGTTGACCCTGCCGGTGCAGGCCAGCCGCCAGCTGCTCGGGCGCGCGCTGCAGGGCGCCGATGGGGTGGTGCCGCTTACGCTGCCCCGGGGAATCGCCGCTGTGCGCGTCCGACCCGATGGCGTGGCCCTCTTCCGGGAGGAATCGCGATGACCCATCGTCTGCTGGTGGTCGACGACGAGCCGGGAATCCGGGACGCGCTCAAGCAGGTCCTGGAATACGAAGGGCTCGAGGTGCGGGTCGCCGGTTCGGGGGGCGAGGCGCTCTCGCTCTATCCGGAGGTGCGGCCGCACCTGGTCTTTCTCGACGTGAAGATGGCCGGGCTGGATGGACTGGAGACCCTGAGCCGGCTCCGGGAGCTGGACCCCGGGGCGGTGATCGTGATGATCTCGGGACACGGCACCATCGCCACCGCGGTGGAGGCGACCCGCCGGGGCGCCTTCGATTTTCTGGAGAAGCCGCTCGACACCGACCGGCTGCTGGTGACCGTCCGTAATGCCCTCGAGCGGGTGCAGCTGACGGGGGAGAACGATCGGCTGCGGCGGGAGAGCGAATCGCGCTTCGCGATGGTCGGCGGCGGCCCCGCGCTCAAGGAGGTCCGCGAGACCATCGCCCGGGTGGCGCCGACCAATGCCAGGGTGCTGATCACCGGCGAGAACGGCAGCGGCAAGGAGCTCGTGGCCCGCGCCATCCACGAGGCCTCGCCCCGGCGGGGCAGGGCGTTCGTCGAGGTGAACTGTGCCGCGATTCCGTCCGAGCTGATCGAAAGCGAGCTGTTTGGCCACATGAAGGGATCGTTCACCGGCGCCGTGACCGACCGGGCCGGCAAGTTCGAGCTGGCGGACGAGGGGACCCTGTTCCTCGACGAGATCGGCGACATGTCGCTCTCGGCCCAGTCCAAGGTCCTCCGGGCGCTGCAGGAAGGGGTCATCACCCGGATCGGCGCCGCGAAGCAGGTCCAGGTGGATGTGCGGGTCATCGCGGCGACCAACAAGGTGCTGGACGAGGAGATCGCGGCGGGCCGCTTCCGGGAGGACCTGTTCTACCGCCTGAACGTTGTGCCCATCCAGGTACCGTCCCTGCGCGAACGCCGAGAGGACATCCCGGTCCTGGTGGAGCACTTTGCCCGCCAGCTCGCTGGCGCGACAGGCGTGGCCGGTCGCGCCTTCGAGGCTGGGGCCATCGAACGGCTGAGCGAACGGGGCTGGCCCGGCAATATTCGCGAGCTGCGGAACGCGGTGGAACGGCTGATGATCCTCGCGCCGGGCAAGACGATCACCGCTGCCGACGTGAGTCGGCTCCTCGGCGAGGCGTCGCTGCCCGAGGTGGTCGACGGCGCCGCCGCGCCGGAGGGGACCTTCGAGGCCTTCAAGCACGAAGCCGAGCGCAGCTTCCTGGCCGCGAAGCTCAGGGAGCACGACTGGAACGTTTCCGAGACCGCCCGGGCGCTCAAGATGCCCCGGTCGAATCTCTACAAGAAGATCGAACGCTACGGGCTCTCCCGGGAGACCCCATGAGCGACCAGCCGCGTGACTGGGACAAGGAGCTCGCCGACATCGACAAGGCGATCGCCCGCCTGCCTTCGAAGGGTCCGGCCCCGGCTCAGGCGCAGAGCGGTGGCGGCTCGGCACCCTCCGCCGGCCGGCCGATGGCGGTCGCGACCGGCGGCAAGCTGGCCGTGTTCACGACCTGGCTCCGCGTCGGTCTCGGCGTCGCCCTGGCTGTGGGGATCACCCAGTGGCCCTACGCCAGCGCCTGCGGCTTCAACCTGATCATGTACCTCGGCGCCATCAGTGTGGTGACCATTGCCGGGCTGTGGAGCTCCATCAGCTCATGGCGTCGGCGACTCGGGGTCGCGCACACGCTGTCTCTGCTGGTACTGCTCTGGGGGTTGCTGCTTGCGGCCCGTGAAGTGCTCCCGAGGACCGGCTATGCCCGGCACCAGCGGACCTGGAGTTGTCCGGCCGGCGGCGTGGAAGCGCCCTGAGCGCCAGCGCCGCAAATCGTCTCCCATCCTGTACCTGCTAGCCCATGGCTCCCAACTTCAAGAATCTGATCGGCGACAGCTGGGTGGCTCCGGCCACCGGCCGCTACCTCGAGAACCGCAACCCGGCGGACACCGGCGATCTGATAGGCCGGTTCCCCGATTCGGGGCCGGGCGACGTGGACCGCGCGGTGCGCGCAGCCGAACGGGCCTTCCAGCGCTGGCGCCGGGTGCCCGCGCCGGCCCGCGGGGACCTGTTGCGGCGGCTGGGCGATCTGCTCCAGGCCAACAAGGAATCGCTGGCGGATGGCATGACCAGGGAAATGGGGAAGGTCCTGGCCGAAACCCGCGGCGACGTACAGGAAGGAATCGATACCGCCTACTATGCGGCCAGCGAATGCCGCCGGCTCTTCGGCCACACCGTGCCGTCGGAGCTGCGGGACAAGTGGGCGATGAGCTGGCGCCGCCCCATTGGGGTGTGCGGCCTGATTACGCCGTTCAATTTCCCGCTCGCGATTCCGACCTGGAAGATGTTCCCCGCGCTGGCTTGCGGAAACACCGTGGTGCTCAAGCCCTCGGAGGACGTGCCCCACACTGCCCACCGGCTGGTGGAGCTCGCCCTCGAGGCCGGTTTCCCGCCCGGCGTCATCAACCTGGTGCATGGCCGGGGTGAGCTGGCGGGGAAGGCCATCGTGGAGCATCCCGAGGTACGGGTGCTCTCCTTCACCGGTTCGACCAGCACCGGTGCGATCATCGGAGAGGTCGCCGGCCGGATGCACAAGCGCCTGTCGCTGGAGATGGGCGGCAAGAACGCCCTGATCGTCATGGACGACGCCGACCTCGATCTGGCACTCGATGGTGTTCTCTGGGGAGCGTTCGGCACCACTGGCCAGCGCTGTACCGCCACCAGCCGGCTGCTGCTGCATCGCAAAGTCCACGATCGCTTTCTTGCCCGTCTGGCCGACCGCGCCGGACGGCTCAAGCTGGGAGACGGCCGGAAGCCCGGCGTCGAGGTCGGTCCGCTGATTCATGCGGAGGCCCGGGAGAAGGTCGAGCGGTACGTCGAGATCGGCTCGAAGGACGGGGCGGAACTGGTCACCGGAGGGCGACGTCCGAGGAAGGCGGGATTGTCCGCCGGCTGGTTCTTCGAGCCCACGATCTTCGCGGGAGTGAAGCCGGGTGCCCGGCTGGAACAGGAGGAAATCTTTGGCCCGGTACTGAGCGTCGTGCGAGTCGGGTCGCTCGAGGAGGCGATCCGGGTGAACAACGGAGTGCGCTACGGCCTGTCGAGCGCGCTCTACTCGCGGGACGTGCAGGGCGCGTTGCGCGCGCTCGAGGACCTCGACACCGGAATCACCTACATCAACGCCCCCACCATCGGCGCGGAAGCTCATCTCCCGTTCGGCGGCGTCAAGCAGACCGGGAACGGCCACCGGGAGGGGGGCTGGCAGGTCTACGAGTTCTATTCCGAGACGAAGGTGGGATACGTGGACTATTCGGGGCGGCTGCAGCGGGCGCAGATCGACAACTATGGACGTGAGACGTAAGAGGTGAGACGTAAGACGTCAGTCGTGAGACGTGGTCAGTCGAGGGAGGGTTGGGCTGGGTCATGGTCCGCGCTCCGGGCCAGACGAGCGATCGTCTCACGTCTCACGTCTTACGTCTCACGTTTACCCCCCGCTTGCGCCGGTTTTTCGCCCCGGCTAAGGTTCTGGGAGAGGCTCCCTCCTGCCTGCGGTGAGGCAACACTCAATGCGTCCCATGCGAGTCGGCAGCGGCAAGCGCGGTTCATCGTCATTCGACGAGGGCTCGCTCGACCAGTACCTGCGCGAGATCAGCAGGTATCCGCTGATCACGCAGGATGAAGAGGTCGAGCTGGCCAAGCGTATCCGGGTGAAGGACGCCGAAGCGCTGGACAAGCTGGTTCGCAGCAATCTCCGCTTCGTGGTCTCGGTAGCAAAGAAGTACCAGAACCAGGGTGTCTCCCTTTCCGACCTAATCAATGAAGGCAACCTCGGTCTGATCCGGGCGGCCCACAAGTTCGACGAGACCAAGGGTATCAAGTTCATATCCTACGCGGTCTGGTGGATCCGACAGGCGATTCTCCAGGCCCTGGCCGAGCAGAGCCGTATCGTCCGGGTTCCGCTCAACCGCGCGGGAACGCTCCACCGGATCGGCAAGCGCTCCTCAATGCTGCTTCAGGAGCTGGGTAGAGAACCCACCCCGGCCGAGATCGCCGAGGGCATGGACATCTCGATGGAAGAGGTGCAAAAGACTCTCTCCATCAGCCAGAATCACTTGTCGCTGGATGCCCCGCTCACGCCCGGCGAGGACAACAAGCTCCTCGATTACCTCCCCGATACCCAGAACGCCGGCCCGGACAGCGATACCTTCGAGAAGGCGCTGACCGAGTCGATCGAAGAGGTGCTCTCCACGCTCAAGGAGCGCGAGGCCAAGATCCTCCGACTGTATTTCGGCCTGGACGGGCCCGAGCCGATGACGCTGGAGGAGATCGGCAGCCAGCTGGGGATCACCCGCGAGCGGGTCCGGCAGATCAAGGAGAAGGCGCTCACGCGGCTCCGGCATGTTAGCCGGGCGCGGGCGCTGGAGAGCTTCTTGTCGTAGGGATGGTACAGCAATGGCCATTGGCCGTTAGCCAGTAGCCGTTGGCTGTGCAGAGCAGAGCGACCCTCCTTGACCAGTGTCAGGGAGGGTCGTTTTACATCGGGCGGCTAACGGC
>Ga0326730_1000004_pt1 | contig 69585 bp, 53 predicted proteins | sample MHFSIPfraction_3_FD_207740 | JGI IMG/M metagenome (GOLD analysis project Ga0326730, IMG submission 207740) | Lab enriched peat soil microbial communities from Michigan Hollow, Ithaca, NY, United States - MHF7AN SIP fraction | ecosystem: Environmental > Terrestrial > Soil > Wetlands > Peat...
GGTGGCGCGCTACACCGAGTTACTCGAGCGCGCGGAGGTCGAGAAAGCTCGGCTCGCGGAGCTCGGCGAGCGGCATCCGACTGCGGCGCGGGACGAGCTGTCTCGGCTCGAGCGCGAGCGCGGCCAGGGCGACGCCGTCGCGGCGGTGCGCCAGGCGCGCGACGCACTGCTCGCACTGCCGGCCGAGATCCCGATGCCCCAGCTCCCGCCGCTCCCGCCGGGCGATCCGTCGCCCGCCGCAGCCGACACCGCCGTCGAGCTCGAGGAGAAAGAGGACTCGCTCGCGGACACGCCGCGCGAGCCACTTCCGCTGGAGCGCTCGGAGCGAGTCGCGCTCGGTCCGAACGCGCTCGTCGAAGCGACGGCGCGCTTGCTCGGGCGCAGCGAGGCGGAGATTCGCGCGCGCGTCGCGCCGGCACTCTCGGTGTATCTGCGCGCGCTGACCTCGGGAACGTTCACCAGCGCCCGGCGCGTGGACGACGGCGGCTGGGTGTTTCGCGGCGCGTCGCGCGACGAACAGCCGTTCGCCGCCTTGCCCGACCGCGAGGGCGGGCTCGTCTGCCTCGCGCTGCAGCTCGCCCTGCTCGAAGCGCTCGCTGCCGAGCGGCGCGTGCCGCTGCTCCTCGGGCCCGACCTCCCGATCCGAGGTGACTCCGAGGCGCGCGCGCTCGGCCGCGCTCTGAAGCGCCTGTCCGCGGTCGTGCAGGTCGTGCACGCCTGTGCCGGCGACGCGCCGTTCGGCGAGCACGCGGGAAAGTCACTGGCGCTCTAGCCGCGCCAGCTACGAAGCCGTGAAGGCGTCACGAAAATGTGTCACCTCGGGCGGCTCTCGGGCGGCATCGACGGCGATCACGTCGAAGCGGATGCGCGGCGCGCGTGGCAGACCGCCGCGCGCGAGCAGCTCTGCGGCCGCGGCCACGATGCGGCGGCGCTTGCGCGCGTCGACGGACTCCGCCCCGCTGCCGAAGCGCGCGCTGCTGCGCAGCCGCACCTCGACGAAGACGAGCGCGTCCCGGTCGAGCGCGACGAGATCGAGCTCCGCGTGGCGCAGGTGCACGTTGCGCGCGAGGATGCGGAAGCCCGCGCGAACGAGATACTGCTCCGCCAGATCCTCGCCCAGTCTGCCGAGCGCGCGCGTGTCGCGCGGTGCCTTCATGTCGCGGCCTCGAACCTGGGGTGAGGCGCGATGAGCGAGGGCACGGTAGGCGACGGGCGGGGCGTCGTCTACGTCGTCGCGACGCCGATCGGAAATCTCGAGGATCTCTCCCCGCGCGCGCTGCGCGTGCTGCGCGAAGTCGAGGTGATCGCGTGCGAGGACACCCGCCACACGGCCGTGCTGTGTCAGCGCTTCGAGATCGCGACGCCGCGTGTCTCGCTGCACGCGCACAACGAGGCGCGGCGCGTGCCGGAGCTCTTGGCGCGGCTCGCACGCGGTGCCTCGATCGCGCTGGTCTCCGACGCCGGCACGCCGCTGATCTCCGATCCCGGCGAGCGCTTCGTGCGCGCCGCGGTCGACGCCGGCGCCGCCGTCGTGCCGCTACCGGGACCGTCGGCGCTGCTCGCGGCGCTCGTGGCCAGTGGCTTCGCGACGCGGCCGTTCGCATTCGCTGGATTTCTTCCGCGCAAGGGCGCCGAGCGCGCGCGCGAGCTGGCGTCGCTCGCCGCGTTTCCCGGCGCCCTCGTGCTCTACGAGGCGCCGAACCGCGCCGCGAAGACGCTCGCGGAGCTGCGCGAGGCTCTCGGCCCGCGCCGAGTCGCGCTCGCGCGCGAGCTCACCAAGCGCCACGAGACCATCCTGCGCGGGGTTCTCGGCGAGCTCGAGCTCGCCGACTTGCGCGGCGAGCTCACGATCGTCGTCGAAGGCCCGAGTGAGTCGCCCGCGATTGACTCGGCGCCCGCCGGCGACATCGAAGCGGAGCTCGCGCGTCTCTTGGCCAGCGGACTCTCCACGCGGGACGCCGCTCGCGAGCTCGCCGCGCGCTTCGGTCTCTCGCGGCGAGACGCCTACGCGCGCGCGCTCGCGCTCTCCGCTTCGGGCGAGTGAGTCCCCTAGAGCGTCTCGCCCGCGACCAGACGCTCCGCCTGGGCTTCGTCGATCACGCGCACGTCGAGCTCGCGCGCCTTCTCGAGCTTCGAGCCGGCATTCTCTCCTGCAAGCAGGAAGTCGGTCTTCTTCGAGACCGAGCCAGTCACTTTCGCGCCCGCCGCTTCGAGCCGGGACTTCCAGGTCGAGCGCGGCTCCGCGAGCGTGCCGGTGATGACGAAGGTCTTGCCGGCGAGCGCGTCGCTCTGTGCGTGCTCGATCGCCGGCCCGCTCTCGAGACGCAGCAGCGCGCGCAGGCGCTCGAGCTCTGCGCGATTCACCGGGTCGTCGAGCCAGTCGCGCAGCGCGCGCGCGATCGTCGGACCGATCTCGTCGACGGCCTCGAGCTCCTCCAAGGGCGCGGCGAGCAGGCGGTCCAGGTCCGGAAACGCGCGCGCCAGAACCGCGGCGCCGTGCTCGCCGACGTGCCGAATGCCGAGCGCGTACAGGAAGCGCGCGAGTGACACGGGTTTCGCGCGCTCCAGCGCGCCGACGAGGTTCTGCGCCGACTTCTCGCCGAGGCGGTCGAACTCCGCGAGCTCCGCGGCGGTCAGGCTGAAGAGATCCGACGGCCGGCGCACGCGCCTCTTCGCGATCAGCTGATCGATGCGCTGCTCGCCGAGGCCCTCGATGTCGAGCGCGTTGCGGCTCGCGAAGTGGCGCAGCACCTCGCGCACCTGCACGGGGCACTCGAGATTGGGGCAGCGCAAGGCGACCTCGCCCTCCGCTCGCACCGCCGGCGTTCCGCACGCCGGACAGCGTTGCGGCAGGCGAAACGGAACGGTGTCGCGCGGTCGCTTCTCGCGCACGACTTTCACGATCTTCGGGATCACGTCGCCGGCGCGCTCGACGAAGACGGTGTCGCCGACGCGCACGTCCAAGCGGTCGACCTCGTCCTGGTTGTGCAGGCCGGCGTGAGTCACAGTGACTCCGCCGATCTGCACCGGCTCGAGCACCGCGACGGGCGTCAGCGCGCCGGTCCGGCCGACCGACGTCTCGATGTCCCGCACCCGCGTCGTCTCCTGGCGCGGCGGGAACTTCACGGCGACCGCCCAGCGCGGCGTGCGGTTCAGCGTGCCCAGGCGCTCGCGCAGCGCGAGCTCGTTCACCTTCACGACCGTGCCGTCGATCTCGTAGGGCAGTGAGTCGCGCTCGCGAAGCAGCCGGTCGTGGAATGCCTGCGCGGTCGCAATCTCGCCCTGGACGATCGTGCGCAGATCCACCCGAAAGCCGAGCTCGCGGAGCCGCGCGAGCAGCTCGTAGTGAGTGCGCACCCCGAGCTCCGCTTCGCCCTGACCGACGCCGTAGACGAAGAGCTCGAGCGGGCGCGCGGCGGCGACCTGCGGGTCGAGCTGGCGGAGCGTTCCCGCGGTCGAGTTGCGCGGATTCGCGAACAGCTCGAGACCCTCCGCCGCGCGCTCCTGGTTCAGCTTCGCAAACGCGGCGCGGCGCATGAGCACTTCGCCGCGGACTTCGAGGACCTCGGGGAACGGCTTCCCAACGAGCTTCAGCGGCAGAGTTCGCACCGTGCGCAGGTTGTGAGTGACGTCTTCGCCGCGTCGGCCGTCGCCGCGCGTAGCGCCGAGCGCGAACACGCCGCGCTCGTAGCGCAGAGTCACTGCCACGCCGTCGTACTTCGGCTCGCCCGTGTAGACCATCGGCTCGCCTCGGCCGAGATACTTGCGCACGCGCACGTCGAAGGCGGCCAGCTCCTCCGCGGAGAGGGCGTTGTCGAGCGAGAGCATCGGCACGGCGTGCTCGACCGCGCGGAAGCCCTCCGCGGGGGCGCCGCCGACGCGCTGCGTGGGCGAGTCGGGAGTGATCCACTCGGGGTGCGCCGCCTCGATCTCCTGGGCCTCGCGGAACAGCCGGTCGTATTCCGCGTCCGAGATCAGCGGCGAGTCGAGCACGTGGTAGCGCTGCCCATGGAGCTCGAGCTCCCGTCGCAGTTCGAGCAGGTGCTCGTGCTCCTTGCTCTGTCGGGTCGCCACGGCTGCCGCGATGATGAACACCGGGCGACCGTCTCGCCAGCGCCGCGATTCCGTGGGTAGAGAAGGTTCACTCTTGGGTAAGCTGGAGCCGAAGAGGATCTCGATGAAAGTGGACGCCGCGCTGGTCTCTTCCGGGGAATGGCCTGACCTGCTGGACGGGTTGGATCGAGGCCTCGTGCGGGTATCCGAGGGGCGGATCGCGGCGGCGAACGCCGCGTTCGGGCGCCTGGCGGGCCTGCCCGCAGCCGAGCTCCCGGGTCGGCGCGTCGAGGAAGTGTTCGCCGACGCCGGTGACCGCCCGCTCGAGGTGCTCGAGCCGGGCGACGGCTTCGCGGTGCGCGACCTGCAGGGGCGCATGCGGCCGATCTCGCTGCGCCGCATCTCGGAGGCGCTCTGGCTGGTGATCGACCGGGAGCGCGAGAGCCGCCTCGAGCGCGAGATCTGGCGACTCGCGAGCGAGAAGCGCGCGCTGCCCGCAGCGGCGGCAGACGCCCCGCTCGGCGGCGAGCAGATCGGCATGATCGAGCACGAGATTCGCACCGCAGTCACTGCCGTGCGCGGCTATCTCCGCTGGCTCGGCGGCGAGCGAGACCGCCTGCTCGAGCCGGAGCATTGGACCTTCGTGCGCGAAGCGCGCCGCGCAATCGAGCGCGTCGGCCCGCTGCTCGACAATCTGCTCGAGCTCGCCCGCAGCGGTGACCCGCTGCCCAGCGCTCGCAAGCCGATTCGCCTGCACGACGTGCTCGAGCTGGCGCTGCGCACCGCGCGACCGCTGTTCGCGGATCGCGGCGTGAAGGTCGAGTGCGAGCTCGGCGCGTCGCCGGACGCCCTGCTCGGCGACTCGGATCGGCTCGAGCAAGTGTTCGTGAATCTGCTCGCGAACGCCGCGGTGTTCTCGCCGGACGGCGCCCGGGTCCGAGTCGTCTCGGAGCTGGCCGAGCTCGAGGGCGGGCCCGTGCTGCAGATTGCGGTCAGCGACGAGGGACCGGGGATCGCGCGCGCCGACGCCGAGCGCGTGTTTCAGGCGTTCGTGCGCGGGCCGCGTCCACCGACGTCGGGCTCGTCGGGCGTGGGCCTCGGGCTCGCGATCTGCCGGCGCATCGTCGCGGCGCACGGCGGTCACATCGAAGCGGTGCCGGACCTCGGCTACGGCCTGTTTCGAGTCACTTTGCCGAGCGAGAAGGCGGGGACTCCGCGATGAAGCGAGCGGGAGTTCCGCGCACCGTTCCGCAGCGCAAGACGATCCTCGTCGTCGACGACGCGGAGGTCATCCGCACCTACCTCAAGAATCTCCTGCCCATGAAGGGCTACGACGTGCTTCTGGCCGAAGACGGCCTGAAGGCGATGGAGCTCCTGAACGGCGGTGCGCACCCGGACGTGGTCGTGCTCGACGTGATGATGCCCGGCATCGACGGCATCGAGACACTCCGCAAGATCAAGCAGCTCATGCCCGAGGTGCCAGTGATCATGCTCTCCGTCGTCGGCAAGGCCGGCACCGTCGTCGATGCCATGAACCTCGGCGCGGCCGATTACATCAACAAGCCGTTCGAGGAGGAAGAGCTCGAGATCGCGCTCAAGAAGGTGCTCGAGATCGAGAACCTGAAGGGCGATCGCGACGAGCTCCGCGACCGCCTGCGCGAGCACGAGGCGCGCGAGCGCACGGGGTTCCTCTGGGCGTCCGACAAAATGACTCGCATTAAGGAGATCCTCGAGCAGGTCTCCGACGCCGATGTGACGATCCTGATCCACGGCGAGAGCGGCGTCGGCAAGGAAGTCGTCGCGCGCACGACTCACGAGCTCTCGAACCGGCGCGAGAACCGCTTCGTGAAGGTGAACTGCGCGGCGCTGCCCGAAGAGCTGCTCGAGAGCGAGCTGTTCGGCTACGAGCGCGGCGCGTTCACCGGCGCGTCGTCGCGCAAGGCCGGCAAGTTCGAGGTGGCCAGCGGCGGCACGATGTTTCTCGACGAGATCGGGGAGATGAGCCCGAAGCTCCAGGCCAAGCTGCTGCAGGTGCTGCAGGACGGAGAGTTCTCGCGGTTGGGCGGCGATGTCGACGTGCACGTCGACGTGCGAGTGCTCGCGGCGACCAACCGCAACCTCGAGGAGATGGTGCGCAAGGGCGCGTTCCGGGAGGACCTCTACTACCGGCTGAACGTCGTGAACGTCTGGGTCCCGCCGCTGCGCGATCGCCGCGAGGAGATCCCGGTTCTGGTCGATCACTTCCGTCGGCTCTACAGCGCGAAGTACGGCCGGACTCTGGTGAGTGTCTCGGACCGCCTGATGCGCGGCTTTCTGGAGTACAGCTGGCCCGGCAACGTCCGCGAGCTCGAGAACATGGTGAAGAGGATCGTCGTCCTACAGAGCGAGGATGCGATCGCAGAAGAGATCTACGGGGCGGGCTCCTCGCTCGCGCGAGCTGTCTCCGCGGCCACCCCACCCGAGGCGCCGGTCGAGGCCGACGCCGGCGGGTCGCTCTCCGAGCCGATCTCGCTGCGCGACATCGGCCGGCGAGCCGCTCGGGACGCCGAGCGCGAGGCGCTCAAGCGCGTCCTCTACCAGACGAACTGGAATCGCAAGAAGGCCGCACGGATCCTGGAGGTCTCGTACAAGACCCTCCTCCAGAAAATCAAGGACTGCGGCCTGGGCGAGTGATCGCCCGCCCTTCTTCGCGGAAAAGTCGCTCCAGCCACGCGTGCTTCCCGTAATATGTAGTCCGCTTCCCACCTCCCCCAGGTGCCGGACGCCGAGGTGACGCGAGGACCTTGGCACGCTTGTGGCATGATGTCGGCCCCGGCCGACCCCGGCACGCAAGCCGCGGTGTATCTGCGCGTCGGCTATCGAGAGCGCGCGCAGCGCTGACTACGAGGAAATTGGATGACCGCGAGAGATGTGCGCAGCGAAGCCGGCGTCAGCATTGGCGACCTGTACGGGGTGTTCCGCCGCCGGATGTGGTGGCTCCTCGTGCCGACCGTCGTCGCCATTCTCGGGTCGCTCACGATCGCGCTCTCGCTGCCCGCGGAATACGAGGCGACCGCAACCGTGACCGTCGAGCCGCAAGTCATTCCCGGTGCGCTCGCGCCCTCCACGATCGATGCGAAGACGGAGACTCGCTACGAGAACCTGAAGCTCCAGCTGCTCGCGCGCGACAGCCTGTCGAGCGTGATCAGTGACTTCAAGCTCTTCGAAGGTGCGACGAGCTCGCGCGAGGATCAGGTCGAGGCGATGCGCAAGCAGATCGTGCTCGAGCCGCTGCCGCCGGCGATCGTCGATCCGCGCAAGCCGATCGAGCTGAACTCCTTCAAGATCGCCTTCCGGCACCGCAACCCGAAGACCGCCGCCGAGGTCGCGAACCGCCTCGCGCGTGACTTCATCTCGGCGAACCTGCGCGATCGCACGAGTCTCGCCGAAGGCACGACCGAGTTCTTCGACCAGCAGCTGCAGAAGTCGCGCGCGGATCTCGCAGACATCGCGCGCCAGATCAGTGACTACAAGGAGAACTACCAGGGCGAGCTGCCCGAGCAGCTGCAGCTGAATCGCGACCGACTCGAGCGCAACCGCATCGAGCTCGCGTCGACTGAGTCGAAGGCGGAGGCCGCCAAGGACCAGATCCGGCTGATCACGCAGCAGATCCAGGAGTTCCGCACCGCGACGGCGACGGACCAGACCGATCCGTCGATGCGCAAGAAGACGCTCGAGCTCGAGCTGAACCGGCTGGTGTCCTTGGGCAAGACCGACAAGTACCCCGACGTCGTGCACCTGCGCGCCGAGATCGCGTCGCTCGACGAGCTGATCGCCGCGAGGGCCGACGAGCCTTCGCCGCCGTCGCGCGAGGAAGTTACGATGCGCGACAAGCTGCGCGACTACGAAGTCGACCAGAGCGTGTACTCCGGTGACATCGAGCGGCTGAAGGCCGACATCGCCGAGTACGAGCAGCGCATCGAGAACACGCCGCGCCGCGCCGCCGAGCTCGATCACCTGGAGGCTCAGTACAAGAACATCACGGAGGCCGTCCGCACCCTGCAGGCCAAGCAAGTCGACGCCGAGATCGGCCGCACGATCGAGACGAACAACAAGGGCGAACGCTTCCGCGTGGTGGAGTCGGCGGAGCTTCCGACCGCTCCGATCAGTCCGAATCGGCCGGTGTGGTTCGCCGCGGGCACCGTGCTCGGCATGATGCTCGGCCTCGCGCTGCTGGTCGTTCGCGAGATGAGCGATCAGAGCTTCCACAGCGTGATGGACGTCCAGGACTCACTCGGTCTGCCGGTGCTTGCGGCGGTGCCGGAGCTCGGCACCGACGCGGTCGGCTCGTCGGCGCGTTGGCTGTCTCGCTTCCCGCGCCTGGGGGCGTCGCGTGTATAACGCCTTCTTCGGCTTCGACGCGGATCCGTTCCGAGTGAACCCGGATCCGCGCTTCCTCTTCATGTCGGAGAGTCATGCGGAGGCCCTCGCCACGCTCGTGTACGCGGTGCAGGAGCGGAAGGGCTTCATCACGCTGACCGGCGAGGTCGGCACCGGCAAGACGACGATCCTGAACGCGCTCATGCAGAAGCTCGGCCCGAGCGTGCAGACGGCGTACATCTTCAATACCTCGCTCGGCGTGGGTGACTTGTTCGCGGCGCTCTTCGAGGAGCTCGAGCTCGAGTGGCAGGAGCCGTTCCGCAAGACGCCCGCGCTCTCGCGGCTCAACCACCACCTGATTCAGCGACTCACTCAGGGACTCCAGACACTCCTGATCGTCGACGAAGCGCAGAATCTCTCCGACGAGATGCTCGAGGAGATTCGCATGCTGTCGAACCTCGAGACGCCGCAATCGAAGCTGTTGCAGATCATGCTGGTCGGTCAGCCCGAGCTGGCCGACAAGCTCTCGCGGCCCGCGCTTCGGCAGCTGCGCCAGCGGGTCGAGCTGCGCCACGCGATTCGCCCGCTGCTCGCGGAAGAGACCTCGGCCTACATCCGCGAGCGCCTGCTCGTCGCCGGTCATCCGCGCGGAGACGTGTTCGGCGGCTCGGCGGAGCGCACCGTGCACCGCTTCGCGCGCGGCATCCCGCGCGTGATCAACGTGCTCTGCGACAACGCCCTGATCGCGGCCTTCGCGCGCGAGTCACAGCGCGTGTCGGCACAGATGGTCGAGATCGCCGCCTCCGACCTCGGACTCTCGGCGAGTCCAGGTGACCCGCATTTCGTTCGCGAGCGCAGTGCACCCGAGCCCAGGGCTCGGGCCGGCTGGCTGCGTCGCCTCTGGCGAAGAGGCGACGGCGAGCCACAGCCGGAGCTGTAGCCCAGGAGGTCCGAAGGCATGGGAAAGATTCACGACGCTCTTCAGCGCGCGGAGACTCTGCGCCGCGGCGGGAGCGAGACACCCGCGGCGGAGGCGCCGCTGGTGGAGTTCGGCGCGGCCGCGGCTCCGCTCGAGCCGGCGCCCGCGGCGACCGGCTGGCGCGCGCGCCTCAAGGCCAAGGGGGCGCGGAAGGCGGCGAGCTCGCGATCGAACGACACCGTGCTCGTCGGCGGAACCGAATCTCCTTACTCCGAGGAATACCGCACGCTGCGCGCGCGGATCCAGTCACTGCGGCGCACGCGCGAGCTGCGCAGCATCGTCGTGAGCTCGACCCGACCCGGCGAGGGGAAGACCACGACGGCGGTGAATCTCGCGCTCTCGTTCGGGCTCGAGCGCGAGAACACCGTGTGTCTGGTCGACGCAGATCTGCGCACCCCGCGCGTCCACAAGGCGTTCGGAGGCGGCGGCATCGTCGGGCTCGCGGAGGTGCTCGAGGGTGATGCAAAGCTCGAGGAGGCGCTGATCCAGATTCCGAACACGCGGCTCATGGTGCTGCCGGCGAAGGCTCTCCCGACCGCGCCCTCGGAGCTCTTGAGCTCGCGCGCGATGACGGAGCTGGTGGCCGAGCTGCACACCCGCTTCCACACGGTGATCTTCGACGCGCCGCCGGTGCTCGGCCTGCCGGACACCGTGACTCTCGTCGACCTGTGTGACTCGGCGCTGTTCGTCGTCGGTGCCGGCCGCGCGCCGCGCGAAGAGGTCGAGTCGGCGCTCGAGCGGCTCGATGCGAACAAGGTGATCGGCGTGGTGCTGAACCGCTGCGAGAAGCACGAGATCGGCTACTTGGGCGCCTACGGCTACGGGAAGTCCTGAGACGGGCGCCGGCGGGACGCAGGGCGTGGCGGTCTTCGCAGCAATTCTCATTGTGCCGTGGCTGGTCGCGATGGCGCTGACTCCCGCGACGATCCGCTTCGCGCACCGCTACGACCTGCTCGACCGCCCGACCGAGCGCAAAGCGCACAAGAAGCCGGTCGCGATGCTCGGCGGCGTCGCGATCTTCGCATCGCTCGCGATCTCACTCGTGCTTCTCGCGCCGTTCGTCCCACCGCTGCGCGATCTCGCCTTCGGCCCCGGCTCGCTCGGCGCGCTCGCGCTCGGCACGGCGCTGATGGTGGCGCTCGGACTCTGGGACGATCTCTACGACATGCCGGCGCTGCACAAGCTCGCGGGCCAGATCGCGATCGCGGTGCTGACTTACGCGATGGGCTTCAAGGTCGGCGCCATCGAGCTGCCATTCGGCTTCGAGCTATCCGACGCGGCGCCGATCTCGTTTCTGGTCACGGTCGCCTGGATCACCGTCGTCGCCAACGCCTTCAACTTGATCGACGGCCTGGACGGGCTCGCCGCCGGGGTCGCGCTGATCACGGCGCTCACGGTGTTTCTCCTCGCGAATCAGAACGGAGCGACGGTGCCGGTGATCGCGGCGCTCGCGCTCTCCGGCGCGCTCGCGGGCTTTCTCCGCTTCAATCTGCCATCCGCGAGGATCTTTCTCGGCGACGCCGGGGCGCTCTCAATCGGGTATCTCACTGCCGTGCTCGCGCTCGCGTCGTACCAGAAGGCACCGGCCGCCGTGGCGTTGATCGTGCCGCTCCTGGTGCTGGGGCTCCCGGTGCTCGACACGGTCCTCGCCGTGATTCGCCGCGGTCTGTCGCATCTCTCCGAGCGTGGCGCGCCGGGACTCACCGTGCGCGAGCTCGTCGGTGCAGTCACACGACCGGATCGGGGGCATCTCCACCACCTGCTGCTGCGCAACGGACTCTCCGTCGGCGAGGCGCTCGGCGTCCTCTACTTGGTGTGCATCGCACTGGCATCGATCGGCTATCAGACGCGCGCGCTCGAGAGTGAGTTGCGCTTCGGCATCTTCGGCCTGCTGCTCGCGGCCGGCTACGCGACGCTGCGAGGTCTCGAGCGCCGCGCCGTCCGGCGCGAAGCAGATGCGGCCCGCGCGGCGGAAGCGAGCTCTGGGCTGGCGCGCGCCCAGAATCGCGCGGTGGGGTAGACGGCGTGGCCGAGTACGTCCGGTACATGTATCTCGCCGTCGCAATGATCGCGCTCTTGCTGTTGTTCTGGCGACCGATCGCGGGACTGGTGCTGATCGCGGCGATCTTCCCGATGGACAGCGCGCTCTCGCCGCGCTTGCCGGTGCCGGGCATCAATACCGAGACGGTTCTGCTCGGCGTCGCGTTCGCAGTGACTCTGCTGCGCTTCGGCCCACGCCTGCCGCCGCTGCGCTACTCGGGTCCCGTTCTCGCGTTCATCCTGATGATGGGCGTCGCCTTCGCGCTCGCGATTCCCTGGGCGCGAAACGTCCGGATGGCGGAGTCCGAATCCGCGATCTGGGTCGTCTTCAAGGGCTGGAAGAGCGTCACGTTCAGCGCGCTGGCCTTCTTCTCGACTTACTGGTGGTTCTCGCAGGAGCGGGATCGACAACGCCTGCTCGAAGCTCTCTCGGTCGGCATGCTCATCTCCGCGGTCGCGGGATTCGGCGACCTGGCGCTGAAGATCAATCAGGCTGGCGTGGACGGCCGCGCCGGCGGGCTGCAGGTCGACCCGAACGTATTGGCGTGCGCGCTCGGGTCGATGATGTTCGTGCCGCTGTATCTCGCGCTCTACGCCCGCGACCTGTCCCTGGTGCGCCGCGCCTTCCACGCGGTGAGTTACGCGCTCGCCTTCGTCGCGCTGGTGCTCACGCTGTCGCGCGGAAACTATCTGGCGATCGTCCTGGCGCACATGGTCTTCTTCGCGCTGGTGAATCGAACTCTCTTGTTCGCGACCGTCGTCGCCGTGGCGCTGCTGTCGACGGTCGCGTTTCCGCTCTTGCCGACCAACGTGCGCGAGCGCATCGAGCTCACGGTGAGCAGCGGCTCGGGCTATCGCGTCGCCGGCGCGGAGCGCCTCGAGTCCTCGACCGCTTACCGGCTCGTGCTCGCGCGGGTCGGCAGCGACATGTTCGTCGAGTCGCCCCTCTGGGGCCACGGCCTGAACTTCTTCTACTTCCACGTGCCGGAGTACGGAGCGAAATACGGGACGCTCGAAGTGAAGGACACTCACAACCTGGTGCTCAAAGTCGCGGTCGAGCAGGGGGCCATCGGCCTCGCCGCGCTGGGTTGGCTGGTGTTTGCCGTGCTCCGCTGCGGTCGCCGGCTGTGGCGCGCGGACACGAGCGAGCACTACGTCGGCGCGGTCCTGCTCGCCTGCGGCACTCACTTGCTGATCGCGAACCTCTCGACGACCGCGTTTCTCAGCAGCAAGGACATCTCGCTGGACTTCTGGATCCTGTTCGCGCTGTCGGCGCGCGCCTACGTCGAGCGAGTCTCGGTCGCCGAGGCTCCGTCCCCGGCGCCGGTCGCTCTCGCCAGGTGGCGCAGGTTTTCCCACAGGATCCCGGCGGCGGCATCCCAGCAGTAGTGCGTGCGGATCAGCTCTGCGCCCGCCGCGCCGAGTGCGTGGCGCCGGGCCGGGTCGTTCAGCAGGGCGAGCGCGGCGCGCGCGACCTCGTCCGCTCCGTCCGCCACCAGCGCGTGTACCCCGGGCTCGAGTCGATCGAAGCCCTCACAAGTGACTCGACTCGCGACCATCGCCTTCTCCATGGCCAGCGCCGCCTGGAGCTTGTTCTTCATGCCGGTGCCGAAGCGCAGTGGACTCACGATCACCGTCGCTCGCGCCAGGTGCGGGCGCACGTCGGGGACGAAGCCGGTCACGATCACGCGGCGGCCGTCCTGGAGCTCGCGCAGTGACTCGGGCGGATCGGGACCGACGATGATCACGCGCGCGTCGGGGCGCGCGCGCCATACAAGCGGCATGATGTCGCGCACCAGATGCAGCGCGGCGTCGGCGTTGGGCGGGAAGGCGTAGTTGCCGAAGAACAAGAGGTCACTCGGGGCTTCGCTGCGGTCCGCCACGTGCCTCGGCGAGAAATACTCGACGTCGCCTCCGTCGATCACGTTTGCGATCTCCACGTCGGGGATGCGCGTGCGCAAGACGGCGATGTCCGCCGTCGAGTTGAGCACGGCGCGCCCGACGCGCCGGAGCGCCGAGCGCTCGAAGCAGCGGAGCGGCCCCAGCGCCGTGCGCAGCTTCACGCGCTCCCACGTCGTGAGTGTCTCGTCGATCGCGAGGCGCCGCTCCGTCGCGAGCACGGGCGCGTCGACGAGATCCCAGAGCGTCGAACGCCACAGATTTCGCGGCACGTACTGCAGGGTCTCTCGCTCCCAGCAGTAGAAGACCACCGGTGCGTGCGCGCGCACGAGCGCGCGCGAGCGCGCCTGCGCCGCGCGCAGCACCGCGGGATCGCGGTAGCGCAGGTCGAAGAGCGGCCGCGCCGTGAGCAAGGTGAGTGCCTTCGCGAACGCCGACGCCTCGTTCCGCCGGTAGAAGGCGCTCGTCGACGCGAACACGTCGCGCAGACCCGGGTGCTCGCGGAAGCGCTCCCATTCCTCGGGCGACTGACCCACCACCGCGAGGCAGTGAACTCTGGTGCGCGCTGCGATGCGCTTCAGCAACTGGAACGGGCGCGGCGTGCCCGCCTCGGGCGGGATCGGGAAGACGCTTCCGATCACCGCGACGACGGTCGGGTCGGTCTCGTCCTGCGCCCCCGCCAACCCTCGCGTCCTCCCTCACCCGGAATGCGCGCGAGCGTCGCGGCGCGTCGCGCGGGCGTCAAGTCACGGCGCCGCAGCGCGCGCGCACCGACACATTCTGGTGTCAGGCGCGCAGAGCTAGGCCGGGGCCCGCCCGTAGTCGTCCTCGAGGCGCACGACGTCGTCGATCTCGGGGCTCGAGACTTCGCAGAGCTCGCAGTCGGAGACCGCTTCGAAGCGATGGCGCCGGCCGGGCACGATGCGCCGGCTCGCGCCCGGCGAGAGGTCGGTGATCTCGAGCTCGCCGGCGTCGTTCTCGAGCGTCAGCCGCAGGGTTCCGCGCAGCACGTAGATCGCCTCGTCCTTCTGCCGATGGAGCTGCAAGGACAAACGCTTGCCCGCGCGAATGGCGAGAATCTTGCCGAGGTAGCGAGGAGTCTCGGCCCAGATCTCCTCGTGTCCCCAGGGCTTTTCGACGCGGCGTGACACGCGCGCGAGCCTAGCACGGGGTCCCTGGCCGCGGAACTTGCGCAGCGCCTGCCGGCTGTGCGCGAAGTGAGTAGCTGGCCACCCCTTTTCGGACGGCGTCTACACAATTGCGCAGCTTCGGTCTCAGTCCCCGCGACGCCCCGTGGGAACCGGCCGGAGTACAATTGGCACGCTAGTCGCAAGCTCCGCCTTCGGAGCTGTCGTCGGAATCGGCGGCGGACCTGCATCCTCTCCCCCCAAGTGTTGCGAGCCATCCGATGAAACCCGTGCAGAGAGTCCTGATCGTCGACGACGACGCGAGCGTGCGCGATTGGCTCGCCGCATTCATGCGAACGCGCGGGCTCGTTCCGGTGTGCGCCGCTTCCGGCGAGGACGCGCTCGAGGAGCTGCGCCGAGCGCCCCCAGACGTGGCGACTCTCGATCTGGTTCTTCCGGGCATGGACGGCCTCAACACCTTGCGCGCCATGAGGGCGCTGGCGCCGAACGTGCCGGTGATTGTCCTTTCCGGGGTCGGCGCGACTCAGGCCATCGTCGAGGCGCTGCGCTTCGGAGCGGCGGACTTCCTGCGCAAGCCGTTCGAAGCGGAGGAGCTCGAAATCGCGCTCGACAAAGCGCTCGCGCGCGCGGCGCTCGAGGGCGACGCGAGCGGGTTCCGCAGCCACCTCGCCAACGCAGCGTTCGCGCCCGCGGCCCCGCCGCTCTTCGCGGGAGAGAGTCGCAAGATGCGCATGGTCGACGACATGATCGACCACGTCGCAGACACCGACATCACGGTGCTGATCCGCGGCGAGAGCGGCACCGGCAAGGAGCTCGTTGCGCGCACCGTGTGGTCTCGCTCGAGCCGCGCGCGCCGCCCGTTCGTGAAAGTGAACTGCGCCGCGCTCCCCCACGAGCTCCTCGAGAGTGAGTTGTTCGGCTACGAGAAGGGCGCGTTCACCGGCGCGCAGAAGCGCAAGCTCGGCAAGTTCGAGATCGCGAACGGCGGCACGATCTTCCTCGACGAGATCTCGGAGATGCACCCGAGTCTCCAAGCGAAGCTGTTGCAGGTTCTGCAGGACGGTCAGTTCTCCCGGCTCGGCGGAGAGCGCGACGTCGCCGTCGACGCGCGCGTGCTCGCCGCGACGAACCGGAACCTCGAGTCGGCGGTGCGCGACGGCAGCTTCCGCGAGGATCTCTTCTACCGCTTGAACGTGGTCACGATTCACCTGCCGCCACTGCGCGAGCGCCGGGACGAGATTCCGCTGCTCGCCGATCACTTCCTCGACCGCTACGCGCGCGAGTACGGCAAGGACCCGAAGCCGCTGGCCGACGACGTGCGCGCCGCGTTTTCCGCGTATGACTGGCCGGGGAACATCCGCGAGCTCGAGAATCTCGTGAAGCGGATCGTCGTGCTTGGCGGCGCGGAGGCGGTGCTCGACGAGCTGCGGCCCCGCACCGCAGCGCCGACGGGCCTCCAATCGGCTCCGTGCGCGGCGGCGCTCGGCGAGCTCGAGCGCTTCCTCGCCGGCGAGAGCGAGCGAGTGAGTCTCAAGCGTGTCGCGCGCCAGGCGGCGCAAGTCGCGGAGGCACGTCTGATCGCGAAGGTTCTGCAGCGCACGCGCTGGAACCGCAAGGAGGCCGCCGCGATTCTGCAGATCAGCTACAAGGCCTTGCTGTACAAGATGAGGGACGCGGGTCTATCGGACTCGCCTTAGCCCAGACCCCAGGAGAGACCAACGATGCCCTCCCGATCCACCCCCGCGAAAGCACTCTTGTCTTCGCTGCTCGCGCTCTCGCTCGCCGCGTGCGCACAGACGCTGCGCGATCAGCCGAGCGTACAGGAGCTCGAGCAGAGCGCGGCGGCCGCGCAAGTCGAATACGTCATCGGCGCGCAGGACGTGCTCGCGATCAACGTCTGGAAGGAGCCGGAGCTGTCACTGCCCGGCGTCGAGGTGCGGCTCGACGGCAAGATCTCCGTGCCGCTGATCGACGACATCCAGGCCGCGGGACTCACTCCGACCCAGCTCAAGGAGGGGATCACCGAGCGCCTGAAGGAGTACGTGACTGCTCCGCAGGTGACCGTGATCGTGACCCAGGTCGGCTCGAAGAACGTGTACATCATGGGCGAGGTGAATCGCTCCGGCGCGATCTCGCTGCAGCCGCAGATGCGCGTGTTCGACGCGCTCGCGATCTCCGGCGGCTTCAGCGCGTTCGCGGGAAAGAGCCGCATCAAGATCCTGCGCGGGCACGCCACGCCCCCCGCGGAGTTCACGTTCGACTACAACGCGTTCGTCGACGGCAACGACGTGGCGCAGAACATCCTGCTGTTGCCCGGAGATCAGATCATTGTTCCCGAAGAACGCCCGTTCTGGCGCTAGCCTCGCGCTTCTCGTCTTCCTGTGCTGCTGCGGCGCGCTCCGCGCGGGCGCGGCCGAGAAGACCGAGCTGAATCTGGACCTGCTCGTCGAGCAGGACTACGACTCGAACGTCTTCGCGCTGCCGAAGAACCCGATCGGAAGCGCGGTGACGACCGTCCGGCCGTCGATCGGACTCGAGAGCATCAGCACGCTCGGCACCGCGCGCCTGGACGGCTGGCTGGCGAGTCACACGTTCTGGTCCGAGAGTGGCTTGAACGGCGTCGATCGTGGAGTGAGTGCCGGCGGGGACCGTACGATCTTTCCGCGGATCAACGTGTTCGGATACGGGAGTTACCAGCGGGTCGCGCCGCACTCCGAGATTCGCGGCCCCGACGTCGTCACGATCACGCAACCGGCGCCGGGCGTGCCCGTCGAGCCGGTGATCGAGCCCGGCCAGCTCATCGAGGGCGCCCAGCCCAACGTGGACCTCGGGCAGGCGCAGATCGGCGGGCGCTATTCCCTGACGCCGCGCAGCAAGCTGACCCTGGGCGGCGGTCCGTTCTCGATCGACTATCTCACCGGCTCGCTCGGCTCGGCGGAGTTTCGCGACAGCGCCGGTTGGACCGGATCGCTGGATCTCGACCACACCGAGTCGGCGCTCGATCGCCTCCACTTCACGCTCGGCGCGAGCTCGACGGACCTGGACGCGCTGGTCTCGGGCCAGCTGAGCAGCGGCAAGAGCAAGAGCGACCAGCAGAGTTTCTCGATCGGCTGGGATCGGTCCTGGAGTGAGTTGTGGGTGAGTCAGTTCTCGATCGGCGTGCGCCGACTCCACTCACAGACGATCGGCGCCTCGCGTCCGATCACGCGCGTCGAGCCGGGCGCCGGCGGCGTGCAGCCAGTCACGGACTTCGTGCCGACGAACTTCGAGGACGTCGGCCCGGGACTGATCGGCGGATTCACCATCCAGCGCGTGCTGCCGCGGGGCACTGCGGGCTTCAGCTATTCGCGCGAGACGCACACGACGGGCAGTTTCTCCGCGACCGACGTGAACGTCGACGCGGTCGAGCTCTCCTACCTCCACCGCTTGTCGGCGCGCGCGACGTTCACTCTGGCCGGCGGCTACCAACACTACGCGTCGGTGAACAACACCGAGGAGATCGTCGGCGCGACCTATGTCACGGGCTCGTTCAATCCGATCACCGGACCCGAGTTTGTGTGTCCCCAAGGCTCGCTCATCGTAACCGGCTCGGGTGCGAACAAGGGCGGTCAGTGCGCGCTCGGCGCCAAGAGCAGCCTGACGAGCAATGCCTGGAACGGTTCCGCGCGCCTCGACTGGCAGCTCCGCAAGCCCTTGTCCACCTTCGTCGTCCTTCGCTTCGAGGGACGGATGGGGGATGTCGAGCTCTTCGGGTCCAACTACAACAGATTCAACGTCGGCGTCGGCTTCACGTACGACTACGGCCTCGGCCTCTAGGTCCCGGGTTCTGGTCACCGGCGGCGCCGGTGCGATCGGCTCGCTGCTCGTCGAGGCGCTGCTGGCGCGCGGCGACGAGGTCGCGGTGCTCGACTCGTTTCACGAGTTCTACCCGCGCGCGCGCAAAGAGCGGAACCTCGAGCGAGCGCGCAAGGAGCGCGGCTTCGCCGGCGTGTTCGAAGGCGACGTGCGCGACGCAGCGTTCGTGTCACGCAGCTTCACGAGCTTCGCGCCGCGGCAGGTGGTGCACCTCGCCGCGCGCGCCGGCGTGCGGCCGAGTCTGGAGGATCCCGTCACCTACTCCGAGGTGAATCTCGTGGGGACGTCGGTCGTGCTGAACGCGGCGCTCCGCGCGGGCGTCGAACGCTTCGTGTTCGCGTCGTCCTCGAGCGTCTACGGCGAGCTGCCGCGCGGGGCGTTCACCGAGGACTTGGTGGCGGATCGCCCGCTCTCGCCCTACGGGGCCACGAAGCGCGGCGGCGAGCTCCTGTGCCACGCCGCGCACGCGTCGAGCGGCATGCCAGTCACTTGCCTGCGCTTCTTCAACGCCTACGGACCGCGCATGCGCCCCGACCTCGCGATTCACAAGTTCGCGATGCTGATGCTCGCGGACCGCCCCATTCCCGTGTTCGGCGACGGCAGCGTCGAGCGCGACTTCACGTTCGTGGCCGAGACCGTCGATGGGATCGTGCGCGCGCTCGACCGCGCGCGCACTTTTCACGTGTACAACCTCGGTCGGGGCAAGCCAGTGACCGTGAACGAGATCATCGCCGCGCTCGAGCGCGTGCTCGGCAAGCGCGCTCGGCGCGAGACACTTCCGCCGCAAGCCGGGGATCTGCCGCGCACCTGGGCGTCGGTCGCGCGCGCGTCGGCGGAGCTCGGCTACGCGCCGCGCGTCGACCTCGACGAAGGCATCGAGCGGTTCATCGGTTGGCTGCGCGAGGACGGCGCGTGCGCGCCGGTCTAGACCCGCCGGGCGTCCGAGTGATTCGCATCGTCCCGCTGCGCGGACTGGTGGCGCTCCTGTACATGGGCGTCGTCGTCTCGCTCTCGGCGATGCCGGGTCGACAGCTCGCGCGCTGGGGAGTGTCCCCGTACATGCTCGACTTGCTGCACATCCCGCTGTTCGCGGGGCTCGCGCTGGTTACCATGTGGGCGATCGTTGCACCGCGCGCGCGGCGCGCGCTCTGGGTACTTCTGGGTCTCACGCTGTTCGCCGGTGTCGACGAGTTCTTGCAGCTGTGGGTTCCCGGGCGCGTCGCATCGCTCGCCGATTTCGCTCGGGACGCATTCGGGGTCGCGCTCGGGATCGCCTTCTCGGAAGGAGTGCGTCCCTTCGCGCTTGCGCTACGGAGGGAGCCGGAACGATGAACATCTCGGTGATCGGCACGGGCTACGTCGGACTCGTGACCGGCGCGTGCTTCGCGGAGTTCGGCATTCGGGTCACTTGCGTCGACAAGGACGCCGCGAAGATCGCGCGACTCGAAGCGGGCGAGATTCCGATTTTTGAGCCCGGTCTCGAAGAGATCGTGCGCCGAAACGTACAGGCGGGTCTGCTCCACTTCACGACCGATGCCGAGCGCGCGGTGCAGCACTCACTCGTGATTTTCATCGCGGTCCCGACGCCGCCGAGCGCCGACGGCAGCACCGACCTCTCCTACGTCGACGAAGTCGCGCGCACGATCGGCGCCCACCTCGACGGCTACAAGGTCGTGGTCACCAAGAGCACCGTGCCCGTGAAGACCGCCGAGCGCGTGCGGGCCACGATCGCCGAAGCGGCGGCGGCGGCCGGCCGCGAGGGCGTGCGCTGCTCGGTCGCGTCGAACCCCGAGTTTCTGCGCGAGGGCAGCGCCGTCGAGGACTTCATGCGCCCCGACCGCGTCGTGATCGGCGCAGAGGACCCCGAGGCGATCGCGATCCTGCGCGATCTCTACAAGCCGCTGAATCTGATCGAAGTCCCGTTCGTTGTGACGAACGTGGCGACCGCCGAGCTGATCAAGTACGCGAGCAACGCGTTTCTCGCGACGAAGATCAGCTTCATCAACGAGATCTCGGCGCTGTGCGAGGCCGTCGGCGCCGACATCCACGACGTCGCGCGCGCGATGGGCCTCGACGGACGCATCGGCCGCAAGTTCCTTCACCCCGGTCCCGGCTACGGCGGCTCGTGTTTTCCCAAGGACACGCTGTCACTCGTGCAGTTCAGCCGCGAGTTCGGCGTCGAGCAGCGCATCGTGTCTGCGACGGTCGCGGCGAACAGCGCGCAGCGCGAGCGGATGATCGTGAAGGTCGAGAACATGCTCGGCAGCGTGAAGGACAAGACGATCGGCGTGCTCGGTCTCTCGTTCAAGCCGAATACCGACGACGTGCGCGACTCACCCGCGGTGTGGGTGGTCCAGGAGCTGCAGCGGCGCGGCGCGCACCTGCGCTGCTTCGATCCGCAGGCGATGGACAACGCGGCGCGCGAGATCGAGGGCGCCGTGTTCTGCGAGGATCCGTACGACACCGCGAAGGGCTGCGACGCGCTGATCTTCCTCACGGAGTGGAATCAGTTCCGCAAGCTCGACCTCGCGCTCCTGAAGGAGCGGTTGCGTCAGCCGGTGATCGTGGACATGCGCAACATCTGCGAGCCGGCGGAGATGAAGCGCATGGGCTTCCGCTACACCGGAGTGGGCCGATAGCGACGGCGCCCGCGATCCTGCCGGTCGTGCTCGCCGGCGGCGCGGGCACGCGCTTCTGGCCGGCGAGCCGCCGCGCGGTCCCCAAGCCGTTCGTGCCGCTGGTCGGTCGCCGTACACTGCTCGGTGACACCCTCGAGCGACTGCGCCTGCTGGCGCCGGCGTCGCGCGCGACCGTCGTCTCGGCCGAGTCACTCGCGCGCGCCACGCGCGCGGCCCTGCGGTCGCACCGGGGCACGCGTCTCCTGCTCGAGCCCGTCGCGCGAAACACGGCCGCGGCGATCGCATGGAGCGCGGCCGAGGCGCTGGGACGCGGCGACGACGGAGTGATCGGCGTGTTTCCCGCGGACCACCACATTCCCGACGCGCGCGCGTTCGAGCGCGCGGTGAGAGTCGCCGCGCGCGCCGCGGACGATGGCGAACGCCTCGTGTTGCTCGGCATCGAGCCGTCGAACGCCGACACCGCGTACGGGTATCTGCGCCTCGCACGGCATGCTCGCGGTTCGGTCGCGCGCGTCGCGCGCTTCGTCGAGAAACCGGACCTGCGTCGCGCGCGGCGCTTCGTGGCGGAAGGCTCGTATCTCTGGAACGCGGGCATGCTGGTCGCGCGCCCGGCGCGCATTCTCGACGAGACGCGACGCCTCGCGCCCGAGGTCTGGGACGCCCTCGGGCCAACACTGGAACGCGTAGCCTCGGGCCGCCGCGTCTCGCGCGCCGCACTCGCGCGCGCGTACCGCAGGGTGCGCCCGCTCTCGTTCGACTACGCCGTGCTCGAGCGCAGCCGCCGCGTGTTCGCGTTGCGCGGTCGTTTCGCCTGGAGCGACCTCGGGAGTTGGGACGCGCTCGGCGCGCATCTCGCAGCGCTCGACGCGAACCGCGTACACTCCTCGACGCCACCAGTGCTGCTCGACGCGCAACACAATGTCGTGTGGAGCTCGACCGATAAGACAGTGGCGCTCTTGGGCGTGAAGGATTTGCTTGTGATCCAGACCACCGATGCACTCTTGGTCTGTGCTAACCATCGGGCGCAAGACGTACGAAAAGTCGTGGACGAGCTCGCTCGCCGCGGACGCGTGGATCTCCTGTGAGCTCTGGAGATCGCGCAGAGGGTGGACCAGAGATGAAAGACAAGAACGAAGCTCTGCGCGCGATTCCATTGTTTCGCGATCTCGGCGAGAAAGATCTCGCGGACATCGCGGGCCTGCTCATCGACCGCAAGTTCCCGAAAGAGGCCGTGATCTACGAAGACGGCTCGATCGGTGACTACATGTACATCATCCAGGAAGGGCAGGTGAAGGTCACCAAGATGTCCGAGGATGGGCGCGAGAAGATCCTCGAGATTCTCGGGCCTGGTGACTTCCACGGCGAGATGGCGCTGCTCGATCGCGCGCCGCGCTCCGCATCGGTGAAGACGACGACCCCCTGTGTGTTACTCGCGCTCTCGCGCCAGGACTTCCTCGGTCTGCTCAAGCAGAATCACGAAGTGACTCTCGAGCTGATTCGCGTGCTCGCGCGCCGCCTGCGCGAGACGGACGAGCAGATCAAGGGTCTCTTGTTCGAACGAGTCGAAGGTCGCACGCGGCGCCTGCTCGCGCGTCTGGCCAAGGAGCCGGTCGCGGGTCGCGAAGACCGCATGGCCACGTCTCCGATCACGCACCAGCAACTCGCCGACCTCGTCGGCACCAGTCGCGAGACGATCACGCGCGTCGTCAAGGAGCTGAAGGACGAGGGCTGGCTGGAGCAGGAAGGCAAGCGCTACCTCGTTCCGTCCGCGGACGCGGACAGCTAACCCCTCCGACCGGCGAAGCTGCGCCGCCCGGCCCACACTCCGGCTATGCTAGAGGTTCGGGCGAAACCGCTCCGAAGGAGGATCTCCGAGATGCGCGCCGTGCTCGTTGCCGTCCTGCTGCTCGCTGCCCTGGGCGGCTGCACATCTCGAGAAGCTCGCATCGCGGAGCAGCGCAAGACTGCGACCGAGTACTACGACAAGAAAGAGTGGAGCGAGGCCAAGATCGCGCTGCTCAATCTGCTCAAGCTCACGCCCAACGACGCGGAAGCTCACTACCAGATGGCCGAGACGCTCTGGGCGCTCCAAGAGTACGGCGAGGCGCTCTGGCAGTACAAGGAAGCGGCCCGGCTCGCGCCCGACAACGCGCAGTGGAAGCTGAAGCTCGCGCAGATCTTGTTCGTCGCGCGCGACTACGACGGCTCACTCGAGCAAGTCACTGCGATCCTCGAGAAGGATCCGAAGAACGTCGACGCGCTCTTGCTGCGCGGCGGGCTGAAGTCGGTGAAGGGCGACGTCGACGGGTTGCTCGAAGACGTCGACGCGGCGCTCGAAGTGAACCCCCAGCACGAAGCGGCGCTCGCGCTCAAGGCTCAGGCGCTCGGCCGCAAGGGCGACGTGGCCGGCGCCGAGGACGCGCTGCGCAAGCTCGTCGCGGCGAAGGGATCGGCCGCGAATCACGCGAGCCTCGCCCGCTTCCTGGCGATCATCGGGAAGAACGACGAGGCGTTGAAGGAGCTCGAGACCGCGATCTCCGTCGCGGAGACACCGCAAGACCGCACCGCCGTGCGCTTGTTCCTGACGAACTTCTACATGAATCAGGGACAGAACGACAAAGCCGAGCAGGTGCTGTTGCAAGCGCGCGACGACGCGCCCGGTGACTCGAACGTGCTGCTCACGCTCGCGCGCTTCTACTACGCGACGGGCAAGGCGGACAAAGCCGAGGAGATGCTCGAGGAGGGCGTGAAGGCGAAGCCCGATTCCGTCGACCCGCTGCTCGTGCTGGCGGACTACCACCGGCGCACCGGCTCCATGGAGAAGGCGCTCGCCGACGTCGATCGCGCCATCAAGCTCGAGCCCAAGAACGAGTCCGCGCGTCTGCGCCGCGCCGAGCTGATGGTCGACCAGAAGGGTGAGTCGGCGACGCCGACTCCCGAATCGTGGGCGATCGTGCGCGACGTGCTGAAGGAGAATCCCAAGAGCGTTCTCGGTTTGTTCACCGAGGGGAAGTTCTATCTGCTCGACAAGAAGTACGCGGAGTCGGCGACGAGCCTCCGGCGGGTGATCGACGAGCAGCCCAATGCGGCCGCGCACGTGCTGCTGGGAACTGCGTATCTCGCGCAGCACCAGACCGAGCTCGCGCGGAGTGAGTTCCAGCAGGCGTTGCAGCTCGACGCTCAGAGTCTGCCGGCGCGCAGTCAGCTCGCGGCTCTCTATCTCGACGCGAACGAGAACGAGAATGCGGCGCGCGAAGCCAAGACCGCGCTCGACCAGAACCCGGGCGACCTGCGAGTGACTCTGATCTACGCCGAAGCGCTGGTGCGATTGAAGCGGATCCACGAGGCGCGCGAGGCGCTGCACGCGCTCAAGATCGACGATGACTCTCCGCCCGAGATTCGGCTGAAGATCGCGCAGCTCTATCGCCGCACCCGCGAGACGAAGCTCGCGGCGCCGATCCTCGCCAAGCTCCTCGAGCAAGACCCGAAGAACGCGGCCGTGATGGCGGAGATCGCGCAGGGCGACCTGGACGAGCGCCAGCCCGAAGAGGCGATGAAGAAGGTCAACGGCTGGATCGCCCAGCAGCCCGACAACGCCGCGCTCTACGAGATGCGCGCGAAGATCCGGCTCGGCAGCCCCGACCAGAAGCCGGACGCGTTCGAGAAGGCCGAGGCCGATCTGCAGACGGCGATCGAGAAGGACCCGAAGCGCGTCGAGTCACTGATGACGCTCGGCAAGCTGTACCGCGAGCTATGGCGCAAGGAGGGCGGCGAGAAGCGCCTCGACCAGGCCATCTCCGCGTACGACAAGGCGCACGCGCTTCAGCCGGACAACGCGGGTATCTCGCTCGAGCTCGCGCAGCTCTGTGAGTCGGCCGGAAGGACCGCGCAGGCGAAGGAGTACTACGAGAGCGTGCTGCGCATCGATCAGGACCAGGCCGCCGCGAAGAACAATCTCGCTTGGCTGCTCGCGAACGCGGACAACCCGAGCCCTGCCGACCTGGACCGCGCGCTCCAGCTCGCGCAAGACGCGAAGAACGCGCTTCCGAACGAGCCGAGCGTCGCAGACACGCTCGGCTGGATCATGTTCAAGAAGGGCATCCCCGCCGCCGCCATCTCGCTCTTCAAAGAGGCGATCGAGGGCTACCCCGAAGGTCACCCGCTGCGCGGCACCGTCCGCTATCACCTGGCGAAGGCCTATGACCGCAACGGCGAGCGTGACCGCGCCGTCGCGGAGCTCAAGCGCGCGCTCGACGAGGTCGCCCAGTTCAACGAACGCGCCGACGCCGAGAAGTTCCTGAAGCAGCTGCAGACCGGCTGAGCGCTGCGTCCCGGCCCGCCAGGGCCGAGATGTGCGCGCCTCGGTAAAGGCGCACCGGCCGGGTGCCGATGCGCGGCGCAGAAGGGGGAATCCATGTCCTCGCTGCGCCCCATCATCCTCGTCGTCGGATTGCTCGTCCTGCCCAACGTCTGCTTCGCGCAGGCGCAAGGCGAGGGTGTCACTCCCGACGGCCGCAAGGGACAGATCTACAAGGTCCAGAAAGGCGACACGCTCTGGGCCATCTCCGAGAAGTATCTCGGCACGCCCTGGATCTGGCCCTCTGTCTGGAAGGAGAACGAGCCCAAGCTCGTCAATCCACACCGGATCTACCCGGGAGATCTGATCTGGATCTCCGCGGGGTCGATGCGCAAGCTGACTCCCGAGGAGGCTGCGCGGCTTGCGGCCGCGGGACAGGCTGCGCCCGAAGCGCCCGCAGCGCCGGGGTCGCCCGAAGCCGTGCCGGCCGCGCCGCAGGCTCAGGCGTCGACCACGGACGAGAACGATCCCTTCGCGTCACTCGACTCTGCCGATGTGACTGGCGAGGTGAAGATCGAGGTCCCGACACTGCAAGGTGTCAGCTTCGTCACCAGCGAGGAGCTCAAGGCCGCGGGTGCGGTCATGGGGAATCACGAAGAGAACGTGTGGGTCGCGCAGGGCCAGCGCACGATCATCTCCATCGGCGAAGGTCAGGGCCACGTCGGCGACGCATTCACGATCTTCCGAGTGCGGCGCGCGCTGCACCACCCGAAGACCGGCGAGATGATCGGCTACTTCGTGCAGGTCTTGGGCAAGGCGGAGATCACTCAGCTCTACCCGGAGACGAGCTGGGCAAAGATCATCACCTCCTACTCCGAGATTCAGCCCGGCGACCGCGTGCTTCCGTTCGTCGAGGAACCGCCGGCGATCACGGAGGTGCGCAGCGGCCAGGAAGTTCAGGGGCAGATCGTCGCCTTCCAGCCCTATCGCCAGCGAACGGGCGCGGGTGACTTCGTGATCCTCGACGCCGGCACGCGGCAGGGCATGGTCGCCGGCCGGCGGCTCGTCGTGTATCGCCCCTCGCGCGAGGTCCGCGATCCGCTGACGAAAGAGCTGCTGATGGTTCCCGACGACGTGATCGGCGATCTCTTCGTCGTGAAGGCCGGCGAGGGCACGTCACTCGCGCTCGTGATGAAGTCGGAGCGCGACCTGCACGTCGGCGACAGCTTCAGGAACTCGCGCTAGCCAGTCACTCGCTGTGGTCGGAGGCCGCGGCGCGCGCAGCGAGGCGCGCGGACTCTCCGAGGCGCTCGCGGGTACGCTCGAAGCCTCGTCGAGGTCCGTGCGCCCTCGCTGCGCGCGAACGAGGTGAGTCAGTCGAGTGACGCTCGCGGCCGCGTGGGGACTCGCTCAGGCGCGTTTCTTCGCCGCTTCCTCTTGCGCATGCTTCTGGATGAAGGCGGTGGCGGCGGCCATGGCGTCGCCCATGAACTTCGCGCTGCCGTCGCCGGCGAAGGCTAGGGCGGCCTCGCGCGCGCGATTGGCGCCGCGGAAGCGTGGAGTCACGTGGCGGGCGACGAGCTCGTAGGACTTCTTGGTCGCCTCGAAGTCGGCCCAGTTGTGCGCGAGCTGCAGGAACGCGCCGAAGCCGCCCGACTTCTTCTCGAGCCGCTCGATCAGCGCGACGGCGTCGTCGGGCGTGCCGATCACCGCGCGTCCCGACTCGATCATGCCCTCGACGAGGTCGCCGCTCGGCGCCGGGCTGCCGAAGCCCGCGGGGCTGATGCGGTTGAAGTAGGCGGCCCACTTCTCGATCCCGAACTTCACGTTCTTGCGCGCCTCCTCGCGGGTGGCGGCGACGTGGATCGGCGCGACCAGGCGCAGCTCCTCGCGGCTCATCTCCGCGCCGCGCTCCGCCGCGAACTCGCACGCGATCTTCCAGTTCACGCCCAGTGCGTCGAAGCCGTCGGGCTGAGTCGACGCGACGCACAACATGCCCAGCCCGTAGCGCCCGGCCGCGCGTCCGCCGGACGGAGTCACCGTGCTCGCCACCGCGATGTGCGGGCGCGGCCGAGTGTACGGGCGCAGCTGGCAGCGCGCGTCGCGCAGCTCGAACCACTCGGTCTTCGCGCTCACGCTCTCGCCGTCGAGCAGGCGCAGGATGACCTCGAGTGACTCGATCATGCGGTCGCGCTGTTTCGCGACCGGGATGCCGAGCATGTGCGCGTCCGACGGCAGGAGCCCCGGCCCGACGCCGAACATCGCGCGGCCCTGCGTCATGTGGTCGAGCTGAATCATGCGGTCCGCGACCATCAGCGGGTTGTGATACGGCAGCGAGATCACGCCGGTGCCGAGGCGGATGCGGCGCGTGCGCTCGGCCGCGGCGGCGATGAACAGCTCGGGCGACGCGATGATCTCGTAGCCGGCGGAGTGGTGCTCGCCGATCCAGGCTTCCTCGTAGCCGATCTTGTCGAGAAACTCGACGAGCTCGAGGTCGCGTCGCAGCGCGAGCGTCGGATCCTCGTCGACGGGGTGGAACGGCGCGAGAAAGATCCCGTTGCGCAGCGCACTCTCGGACATGCGAGCCCTCCTGCGACGCGAGTCTATCGGAGTTGGGGTACGCTCCGCGCGTGACCTCCAGGGCGTGGCTATTCGTTCCGGGCGACAGCGAGCGCAAGCTCGCGAAGGCCGAGGGCATCGGCGCGGACGTGTTGATCCTCGATCTCGAGGACGCAGTCGCCGCGGAGCGGCGGCCGGCGGGACGCGCGCTCGTACGCGAATACTTGTCGGCGCGGCGCGTGACCTCCGGGGCGCGCCGGCCGGAGCTCTGGGTGCGCATCAATCCGCTCGCCTCGGGCGAAGCGCTCGCCGACCTCGCGGGAGTCATGCCGGGCGCTCCCGACGGCATCGTGCTTCCGAAGACAGACTCGGGCGCGGACGCCGCGCAGCTCGCGCACTATCTCGCGGCGCTGGAGGCGCGCGAGGGCATCGGGGACGGTCGCACGCGCATCCTGCCGGTCGCCACCGAGACGGCGCGGGCGCTGTTTCACCTGCACAGCTACACCGGAGTGACTCCGCGGCTCGCCGGACTCACTTGGGGCGCCGAAGACCTGCCCGCCGCGCTCGGCGCCAGCACGAACCGAGGCGCTGACGGCGAGCTGGCCTTCGTCTACCAGCTCGCGCGCTCGCTGTGTCTGGCGGGCGCGGTCGCCGCCGGCGTGCAGCCGGTCGACACGGTGTACCCCGACTTCCGCGATGCGGCCGGGCTCGAGAAGACCTGCGCGCGCGCGCGCATGGACGGCTTCACCGGGAAGATCGCGATCCATCCCGACCAGGTCGGAGTGATTCAGCGCGCCTTCAGCCCCACCGCCGACGAAGTCGCGCGCGCGCGCCGCGTCGTCGCCGCGTTCCGCGCGAATCCGACGGCCGGCACGGTGGGCCTCGACGGGCAGATGCTCGACAAGCCGCATCTGACGCAAGCCGAGAGAGTCCTGGCCCTTGCGGGGGAGTCCTAGGAGTCACTCGCCTGCGCGGCCAGTTCGACTTCCGTCGCGAACAGCGCGCCGTCGGCGGGCGCGCCGGCGGCCAGGCGACACACGGCGGTGTCGACCACTCCGGCGGCGAGTACGTCGGGCAGGACCGTGCGCAACGCGTCGAGGTCGGGCTGCGCGCCGCGCACCTCGAGGCGCGAGACCGGCCAGCGCAGGCTCTTCTTCGCGCTCGTCTTCGCGGCGCGGATGCGGGTCGACACTTCGCAGGCCGCCGCGTACGCGCGACTCGCGCGCTCGATCGGGATGCCCGCGAACTCGGGGTCACTCGGCCACGGGCCCGAGTGAATCGAGCGACCGCCCGAGCTCGCCGCGAAGCGCCACGACCAGACCTCGTCGGTCACGAACGGCATGGCAGGCGCGAACAAGCGCAGAAACATGCGCAGCGCGAGCTGCAAGGTGGCGAGAGCCGAGCGCTGCTCCGGCGACGGTGACTCTGCGTAGGCGCGGACCTTCACGATCTCGAGATAGTTGTCGCAGAAGTCCCAGAACGCCTCTTCCGTCGCCTGCAGAGCGGCGGCGTACTCGAACTCGTCGAACGACTGAGTCACTCGAGCAACCAAGTCGCGCAGTCGCGCGGCGAAGGCGACGTCGAGCGGATGCGAGATCGCGCTCGCAGGGTGTGACTCGGGGGTCGCGCCGGCGCGCTCCAGCTGCTGAATCACGAAGCGGCCCGCGTTCACGAGCTTGGTCGCGAGTCGCTTGCCGAGCTTCATGATCTGCTCGTCGAACGCGGTGTCGACGCCGAGGCGCGCGCGGCCGGCCCAGTAGCGCACCGCGTCGACCGAGTACTGGTTGAACAGGGCGTCGGGGGCGATCGTGTTCCCCCTGGACTTCGACTGCTTCTTGCGATCGGGGTCGAGGATCCAGCCGCTGATCACGGCGTTCCTCCAGGGAATCTCGCGCTGATGGAGATACGCCTTCACGATCGTGTAGAACGCCCAGGTGCGGATGATCTCGTGCGCCTGCGGGCGCATGTCGGCGGGGAACAGCTTCGCGTGACGAGCGGCGTCGAGCGCCCAGTGACTCGTGATCTGCGGCGACATCGACGAGGTCGCCCAGGTGTCCATGACGTTGGCGTCGCCGATGAAGCCGCCGGGCTTGCCGCGCTGCGACTCGGTGTACTCCGCCGGCGGCGAGAGCCGCGGGTCGACGGGCAGTGACTCGCGCGGCGCCAGGATCGGCCGCTCGTAGTCCGGATCGCCGTTCGCGTCGAGCCGATACCACACCGGGAATGGCACGCCCGAGAAGCGCTGGCGGCTGATGCACCAGTCCTGGTTCAGCCCCTGCACCCAGTTCTCGTAGCGCGCGCGCATGAACGCCGGGTGCCAGGCGATCTTCCGGCCCTGCTCGACGAGCGCCTCGCGGTGCACGAGAAGGCGCACGAACCACTGGCGCGTGGTCAGAAACTCGAGCGGTCGCGTGCCGCGCTCGTAGAACTTCACCGGATGAGTGATCGCGCGCGGCTCGCCGACCAGCGCGCCGTCTGCGCGCAGCAGCTCGGCGATCTTCGTGCGCGCCTGCTTCACCGTCTTGCCTTCGAGCTCCACCCAAGCCGCGCGGGCCCGCGCCGGGTCTTCGCTCGCGAAGGGTGACTCTGCGAAGTCGACGTGGCGCATGCGGCCGTCCGGCCCGATCAGCTGGCGCAGCGGCAGACTCTGCGTGCGCCAGAACTCCACGTCGGCCTGATCGCCGAACGTGCACACCATCAAGATGCCGGTGCCCTTCTCGGGGTCGGCGTGCGCGCTGGGCCGAATCGGCACCGGCGCGCGGAACAGCGGAGTCACTGCGGTCTTGCCGAACAGCTTCTGGTATCTGCCGTCGTCCGGATGCGCGACCACCGCCACGCACGCGCCGAGTAACTCGGGCCGCGTGGTCGAGATCACGAGCTCTCCGCCGCCCGACACCGAGAAGCGCAGGTCGTGATATGCGCCGGGCTGCTCGCGGTCCTCGGTCTCGGCCTGCGCCACCGCCGTCTGATCGTCGACGTCCCACATCGTCGGGGCGTATTTCGAGTACGCCTCGCCTTTCTCGACGAGGTCGAGAAACGAGAGCTGCGCGACGTGCCGCGGGTGATCTCCGATCGTGCGGTACAGGAGCGTCCAGTCGTAGGACAGCGCGAGCCGGCGCCACAGCGCCTCGAACACCGCCTCGTCCTCGCTCATCACGAGCTTGCAGGCCTCGATGAAGTTCTGCGGTGACACGTCTTCGACCGGCGCGTCGGCAGGCTTGTCGCGTAGCGGCTTCCAATTCGGGTCGTAACTCAGCTTGGTGTTGGGCCGCAAGCCGAGCACGACCTGCACCCGGCGCTCGGTCGGCAGGCCGTTGTCGTCCCAGCCGATCGGGAACGCGACGTTCTTGCCGCGCATGCGCTGGTAGCGCGCGATCAAGTCCGCGTGCGTGTAACTGAAGACGTGACCGATGTGGAGTGACCCAGACACCGTCGGCGGCGGCGTGTCGACCACGAACGTCTGGTCGCGCGGGCGCGCCGGATCCCAGCGGTACACGCCCTCGCGCTCCCAGCGCTCGGCCCAGCGGCGCTCGGTTTTGTCTGGCTCGTAGCTTGGCGGGATCTCGGACATCGCTACCAACTTCCCCATGATCCGTTCGCGCGCGCCAGGAGTGCGAGCGCTGCGTTCGTGACCGCGTGCGCGGAAATGCATGATACGAGGTCGCCGCGCGCGATCCAGAGCGCGCACATACCGATCCCGTAGACGAGCGCGGCCGGCCACTCACCCGGCAGATGCCCCGCCGCGAACAGCGCGCTGGAGAGCGCGACCGCAGCCGCGCTCCACGCGCCGGGTGCGACGTTGGCGAGCGCCGAGCGCTCGAGCGCATCCGCGAGCGGCGCGGCGCTTTGCGCGCGGCGCGCGCCTTCCCACAGGAGCAGCGTGCGCAGCAACCAGCCGCGAAAGAGCAGCTCCTCGACGACCGGCGGCAGGAGCGTCGAGCCGAGCGCGCGCGCCGCCCAGGCCGAGTCGGACCACGCGGGCGCGTCGCTCGCCGCGAACGGCGCGCGCAGCCCGACCCAGAGCGCAGCACCCAAGAGACCCGCGGCGCCGCCGAGAGCGAGCGACACGTGCGGCGACCGCGGCCCGCGCAGCGGCAGGTAGTCCCGCCAGAAGAACGCGAGCGCGCCGACGACCACCACGAAGCGGGCCGCGTAGATCCACTCGGCGTGAGTGCGCACGTCGGCCGGCGCGCCGAGCGCGACGTAGAGGAAGTAAGGCGCGGCATAGGGCAGCGCGAGTGAGCTGGGCGAGCGCGCGGGCGAGTCGGACATGGCCGGCTACTCTACCCGCGCTCGCCCCGCGTGGTCCCGCGGAGTTTTCGGTGGACGAGGAGCTCGTCGCCCGCGCCGCACTGGGCGCCGTTCCCGGTCTCTCGCGCGCGCACGCGCGCCGACTCATTGCGCTGTACGGATCCGCGGGCGCGCTCGCCGGCTCGACCGCGGCGCGGCTGGCCATGTACCTGCCGCGCAAGCTCGCGTCCGCAGTCGCTCGCGCCATGGACGCGCGCCTGGGCGAGCGCGCGCTCGCGCAGGGCGCGGCATCCGGCGTCCGCGCGGTCGCGCCCGAGTCACTCGAGTTTCCGGCCGCGCTGCGCGAGATTCCCGACCCGCCGCTGCTCGTGTGGGTGCGCGGCGAGCTTCCGACCGGGCCCGCGCTCGCGATCGTCGGCTCGCGCCGGTCCTCGGCGCGCGGCATCGCGACCGCGCACGCGTTCGCCGCGGAGCTGTCGCGCTCCGGCGTCGCGGTCGTCTCGGGTCTCGCCTACGGCGTCGACGCGGCCGCGCACCAGGGCGCGCTCGCGGGCGCGGGTCGGACGGTGGCGGTGCTCGCGTCGGGTCTCGACCGAGTGACTCCCCCGGGGCAGACGAAGCTCGCGGAGCGCATCCTCGCGAGCGGCGGCGCCTGGCTGTCCGAGCGCAATCCCGGCGCCGACGCGAAGCCGTACCACTTCCCGGAGCGCAACCGGCTGATCAGCGGACTCGCGCGAGTGACTCTGATCGTCGAGGCGCGCGAGAAGAGCGGCACCTTGTGGAGCGCGCGCCACGCGCTCGAGCAGGGGCGCGACGTCGCGGTCGTGCCCGGCCCGATCGACGCCGATCTGTGTCGGGGCTCGAACCGCCTGCTGCGCGACGGCGCGATCCCGATCCTCGACGCCGACGACCTGCGCGCAGCCGTGCTCGGCCCGCTCGCCGCGAAGCCGCGGGTGCCCGAGCGCTCCAGCGCAGACACGCCCGCGGCGCGCGCCGTGCTCGAGCACCTGGCCGAGGGCCCCTGCGATCTCGATGCTCTCACTCGCGCGCTCGGCCGCAGCGCAGCGGAGCTCGCCCGCGTGTTGCTCGAGCTGGAGCTGGACGGAACGCTCCGCCGGGAGGGCGCGCGCCTGTCTCTGGCTCTGGCCCGCCCCGACTAGCTCGCGGGCCGGGCCGCGCCGCCGGGCTATGTTCCGTCCCCACATGGCGATGCGGGCACAAGTGATCGGGGGCGGGCTCGCGGGCTGCGAGGCGGCGTGGCAGCTCGCGCGGCGCGGCGTTTCCGTGGAGCTCTTCGAGATGCGCCCCGAGCAGCGCTCGCCCGCACACACCACGGACGAGCTCGCGGAGCTGGTGTGCTCGAACAGCCTGCGCTCGGACGCGCCGGAGAACGCGGTGGGGCTGCTCCACGAGGAGATGCGCCGCGCGGGCTCGCTCGTGCTGTCGGCCGCCGATGCGAACCGCGTGCCCGCGGGCTCCGCGCTCGCGGTCGATCGCTCGGCCTTCGCGCGCGAGATCGGCGCGCGCATCGAGGCCGAGCCGAACATCGAGCTGGTGCGCCGCGAGGTGCGCGAGCTGCCCGAGGGTCTCTGCATCCTCGCGACCGGGCCACTCACTTCCGATGCGCTCGCCGCGCGCGTGCGCGAGCTGTGCGGCGACTCACTCTACTTCTACGACTCGATCGCGCCGGTGGTCTACGCCGACAGCCTCGCTCACGAGCGGCTGTTTCGCGCCTCGCGCTGGCAGAGCGCGGACGCTGGCGAGGGCGACTATCTCAACTCGGCGCTGTCGCGCGATGCGTACTACCGGTTCGTGGCCGAGCTCGTCGCGGCCGAGAAGGTGCCGCTGCACGAGTTCGAGAGGGCGATCTACTTCGAGGGCTGTCTGCCGATCGAGGTGATGGCGGAGCGCGGCGCCGAGACACTCGCGTTCGGACCCATGAAGCCCGTCGGCCTCGAAGATCCGCGCGGCGGTGCGCCGGCCTACGCGGTCGTGCAGCTGCGCCAGGAGGACAAGGCGGGCTCGCTCTACAACCTGGTCGGGTTCCAGACCAAGCTGCGGATCGGCGAGCAGAAGCGGATCTTCCGCACACTTCCCGGCCTCGAGGACGCGGTGTTCGCGCGCTTCGGGTCGGTGCACCGCAACACCTTCATCCGCGCGCCGGAGTTACTCGACGAGCGGCTCCAGCACCGCGCGCGGCCCGGCCTGCATTTCGCCGGCCAGATGGCCGGCGTCGAGGGTTACGTCGAGTCCGCGGCGCTGGGCCTGCTCGCGGGCGTCTTCGTCGCCGCGAAGGCGGCGGGTGACTCGGCGCCACTCCCGCCGGCGACGAGCGCGCTGGGCGCGCTGCTCGGCCATCTGCGCAGCGCGGACCCGAGACACTTCCAGCCGATGAACGTGAACTTCGGCTTGTTCCCGCCGCTCGAGGGGCGACACGCGCGCGTGTCACGGCGCGATCGCCACGCGCACCTGGCCGCGCGCGCGCTCGACGACCTCGCGCCGTGGCTGCGCGCGATCGGCGCCGCGCCCGCGGAACGCGCATGACTCCGGCCGACGCGCGCGCCCTTTCCGCTTTCGAGCGCCACCTGGCCGCCGAACGCGGTCTCGCCCCGCACACCTTGCGCGCGTATCTCGGCGAGGCGCGCCGGCTCGCGGAGAGCGCCGAGTGCGCTCGCGCCGGCGGGCTCGACCGCATCGAGTCACTCGCGGTGCGCACGTATCTCGCGGGCTTTCACCGCGTGCACAAGGCATCGACGCGCAACCGCCGGCTCGCGGCGCTGCGCGCGTTCTTCCGCTTCCGCGTGAAGGGCGGCGCGCGCGGCGCGGATCCCACCGAGGGCCTGCCCGGACCCAAGCGCGAGCGCCGGCTTCCCTCGCCGCTCTCGGCCGAGGACTGCGAGCGCCTGATCGAGAACGAAGAGCCGGGACGCGCGCCCGCGCTCGCGCTGCGCGACAAGGCGCTCTTCGAGCTGCTCTACGGCACGGGTCTGCGCGTCGGCGAGCTCGCGGCGCTGCGCGTGCGCGACTGGGACCGCGCCCGCCGCGAGCTGCGGGTCTCGGGCAAGGGCAGCAAGGAGCGAGTCGTGCCGGTGCCGTCCCAAGCGCGAGCCGCGCTCGAGGAGTGGCTGAGTTCCCGCCCCGCCCCCGGTCTGCTCGCGCAGCCCATGTTCACCAACGCGCGTGGCGGCGCGCTCTCGGACCGCGGCGTGCGCGTGATCCTGCGCAGGCGCATGCTCGTCGCGGGCATCGCGCGGCCCGCGAGTCCGCACACGCTGCGACACTCGTATGCGACGCATCTGCTCGACGCCGACGTCGACCTGCGCGCGATCCAGGAGCTGCTCGGCCACGAGCGGCTCTCCACCACTCAGCGCTATACCCATGTCTCTGCGGAGCGACTGGCGCGCGTGTACCGCTCCGCCCACCCTCGCGCCAAGGAAGACTGAGCTCGACATGGGAAGAGAGTCCACTCAGATGCACGCGACCACCGTGATCGCGGTGAAGCGCGGTAAGTCAGTGGTCATCGCCGGCGACGGCCAAGTCACTTTGGGCGAGACAGTGATGAAGCGGACCGCGAAGAAGGTCCAGCGCCTGCGCGGCGGCAAGGTGCTGGCGGGCTTCGCCGGCTCGACCGCCGACGCGTTCGCGCTCGCGGAGCGCTTCGAGGCGAAGCTCGAAGAGCGGGGCGGCATTCTGCGCCGCGCCGCGGTGGAGCTCGCGAAGGACTGGCGCACCGATCGTGCGATGCGGCGGCTCGAGGCGCTGCTGATCGTCGCCGACGTGCAGGACGTGCTGGTCATCTCGGGCAACGGCGACGTGATCGAGCCCGACGGCGGCATCGCCGCGATCGGCTCCGGCGGCGCCTATGCGCTCGCAGCCGCGCGGGCGCTCATCGACGCGACGGAGCTCCCGGCGCGCGAGATCGCGGAGCGCAGCTTGCGCATCGCGGCCGAGATCTGTCTGTACACGAACGATCAGATCACGCTCGAGGAGCTCGCGCTTTGAAGAACTTCACGCCCCGCGAAGTGGTCTCGGAGCTCGACCACTACATCGTCGGACAGGACGCGGCGAAGCGCGCGGTGGCGATCGCGCTGCGCAACCGCTGGCGACGCCAAAATGTGTCGGGCGATTTGAGGGACGAGATACATCCGAAGAACATCTTGATGATCGGGCCGACGGGCGTCGGCAAGACCGAGATCGCGCGCCGCATCGCGAAGCTCGCGGCCGCGCCGTTCGTGAAGGTCGAAGCCTCGAAGTTCACCGAGGTCGGCTACGTGGGCCGCGACGTCGAGTCGATCGTCCGTGACTTGATGGAGGTCGGCGTGAAGCTCGTGCGCGACGAGGAGCTCGCGAAGGTGCAGGCCTCCGCGGAGCGCATCGCCGAGGAGCGACTGCTCGACGCGCTCTACCCGCGAACCCCGGAGATGAAGGGCACGAGCGAGGGATCCGACTCCACGCGGGAGCGCATGCGCGCCAAGCTCCGCTCCGGGGAGCTCGAGGAGAAGGAAGTCGAGATCGAGATGCCCGAGCGCTCGGGTCCGACCCTCGAGATCTTCTCGCCGCAGGGCATCGAGGAGATGGGTGTCTCGCTGAAGGACCTCATGGGCAATCTCATGCCCAAGCGCACGCGCTCGCGCAAAGTGAAGGTCGCGCAGGCCCGTGACTTCCTGCGCGACGAAGAGGCCGCCCGGATGATCGACCAAGAGGCGGTGCGCGAGCGCGCGGTGCAGCGCGTCGAGCAGACGGGCATCGTGTTCATCGACGAGATCGACAAGATCGCGCGCCGCGAGACACAAGGCGTCGACGTCTCGCGCGAGGGCGTGCAGCGCGACTTACTTCCGATCGTCGAGGGCACGAGCGTGCAGACGAAGCACGGCACGGTGCGCACGGACCACATCCTGTTCATCGCGGCTGGGGCGTTTCACGTCTCACGGCCGTCCGATCTGATTCCCGAGATGCAGGGCCGCTTCCCGATCCGCGTCGAGCTCGAGGCCTTGGACGAGGCCGCATTTGTGCGGATCCTCGAGGAGCCGCACAATGCGCTCGTGAAGCAGTATCAGGCGCTGCTCGCGACCGAGAACGTGCGGCTCGAGTTCAAGCCGGACGCGATTCGCGAGATCGCGCACATCGCCGCGGAAGTGAATCGCTCGACCGAGAACATCGGCGCGCGCCGCCTGCACACGGTGCTCGAGAGACTCCTCGACGACGCGCTCTTCGAAGCGCCCGATCGCGGCGGCTCGAGTGAAGTCTTCGACGCCGCGCGCGTGCGCGAGCGCCTCTCGGACATCGCGGGGGACCCCAAGCTCTCGCGCTTCATCCTGTAGGCGGCGATGGAAGAGCTGATCCGCAAGGCGAACACGCTGGTCGAAGCGCTGCCGTACATCCGCGCGTTCTTCGACAAGACCGTGGTGATCAAGTACGGCGGCGCGGCGATGGAGAACGACGCGCTCAAGGGCTCGTTCGCCAAGGACGTGACTCTGTTGCGCTTCATCGGGCTGCGCCCGGTGATCGTGCACGGCGGCGGTCCGCAGATCGGCCAGCTGCTCTCGCGCCTGGGCAAGAAGTCCGAGTTCGTCGACGGCGTTCGAGTCACGGACGAAGAGACGATGGAGGTCGTCGAGATGGTGCTCGGCGGCCAGGTCAACGCCGAGATCGTGTCACTCATCGGCGACGCCGGCGGCCAGGCGATCGGCCTCACCGGCAAGGACGCCGGCGGCTTCCTGCGCGTGAAGCGCCTGTTCGGCCCGGCTGGCCGAGATCTCGGCCTCGTGGGTACACCGGAGCGTGTCGACGTCTCGCTGATCAAGACGCTGACGAAGGACGGCTTCATCCCGGTGGTCGCGCCCGTCGGCGTCGACGCAGAGGGACACACGTACAACGTCAACGCCGACACCGCCGCGGGCGCGATCGCGGAGGCGCTCGCGGCCGAGAAGCTGATCCTGCTCACGGACGTCGAGGGCGTGCTCGACGACGCCAAGCAGCTGATCCACCAGATGACCGAGTCCGAGGTCCGAGCCGCGATCGCGGCCGGCACCGTGAAGGGCGGCATGATCCCGAAGCTCGAGTGCGCCGTGCACGCCATGGAGCGCGGAGTCACTGCGGCTCACATCATCGACGGCCGCGTGCCGCACGCGCTCCTGCTCGAGATCTTCACCGACGGCGGCGTGGGGACGAAGCTTGTCCGCACGAAAGGCTGAGCGCCGGCTCCCCAAGGACTTCCTCTCGATCGCCGATTGGCCGCGCGACGCAATCGACCAGGTTCTCGCGCGCGCGCTCGAGCTGAAGGACCTGCGCCGCCGCCGCGTCGCGGTGCGCTCGCTCGAGGGCTGCTCGATCTTGCTCTACTTCGCGAAGCCGAGCCTGCGCACCTTCGTGACCTTCGAGGTCGGCGTCGTCGAGCTCGGCGGATTTCCGGTGTATCTCCCGCCGGGACAGGTGCAGATCGGCGAGCGCGAGCCGCTCGAGGACGCCGCCCGCAATCTCTCGCGCTGGTGCCACGGCATCGTCGCGCGCACCTACGGCCACGACGTCGTACAGGTCCTGGCTACACACGCGAGTGTACCCGTGATCAACGCGCTGACCGACCGACTGCACCCGTGTCAGGCGATGGCGGACGCGCTCACGATCCTGGAGCACGGCGACCTGCGCCGTGATCAAGTCACTTACGTCGGCGACGGCAACAACATGTGTCACTCGCTGATCAACCTAGCGGCGTGTCTCGGCATGTCTCTCGTGGTCTGCACGCCGCCGGGCTACGCGCCGGACCCGGAGCTCGTGCGCATCGCGCTCGAGCGCGCGGCGCACAGCGGCGCGCAGATCCGCTTCGTCGCCGACCCGCGCGAGGCGGTGAAGGCCGCGGCCTTCCTCTACACCGACGTCTGGGCCAGCATGGGACAGGAGAGCGAGGCCGAGGCCCGGCGGCGCATCTTCCGCCCGTACCAGCTGAACGCGGAGCTCGTCGCGCTCGCGCCCGGCGCGCGCATCCTGCACTGCCTGCCCGCGCACCGCGGCGAGGAAATCACGGCGGACGTGTTCGAGTCCGAGCGCTCGATCGTGTTCGATCAGGCTGAAAATCGCCTGCACGCGCAGAAAGCGATCCTCGAGCTACTGATCGCTCGCTAGCCAGCGACACGCGCGACATCCTCGCCGCACGGCGCCCCGGGGCGCCTCAATTTCCCGCCGAGTCACCCCGATAGCTTGTGGGGCGAATTGCGCATCGGCGTGGAGGCGGGATGAGTTCGAGCACCGACGGCGAAGCGGCCTCGAACGAGGCGACAAACGCGGGCGCTCGCGTGGATCTGCCCGAGGCGTTCCAGCGCGAGATACGCGAGTTCGCGCGTGCGCTTCCCACGCTCACTTACTACGACGTCCTCGGCGTGCCCCGCGAGGCCGAGCCCGCCGAGATCCGCGATGCGTTCTTCCAGCGCTCGAAGGCGTACCACCCGGACCGATATTTCAAGAAGGAGCTGGGTCCCTACAGCGAGCTCTTGAACGAGGTGTACAAGCGCATCGTCGCCGCGCACGACGTGCTCCGCGATTCGAAGCTGCGCGGCGCGTACGACCGCTCGCTCCTGCCCACCACCGCAGAGTCACGCCCAATCTCGATTCCGCCGCCCGCCACGCCGGTGTCTCGCGCGCCCACGTCCGGCCGCGGCGCGTCGCTGCGCAGCCGGCTCGGCCTCAAGTCGCCGGGCTTGATGCTCGTGTCTCTGCAGCGCCAGCTCGAGCAGAGCCGCGCGCGGGCCAGTCGCCAGTTCGAAGCCGCGATGCTGCAGAAGCAGAACGGCGATTGGGCGCGGGCCGCGCAGCTGGTCGAGCTCGCGCTCGCGTTCGATCCCCGCGAGAAGCGCTATCACGACGAGCTCGCCGAGATACTCCCGCGCGCGAACGCGGAACGCGCCGCCGCGGTGCGCCGCAAGGCCGAGATGCTGCTCGGCGGCGATCGCGCGGGCGCGGCCGAGCTGCTCGAGGAGGCCGCGCAGCTCTCGCCGACCGACGCGGAGCTGGCCCACAAGCTCGCCGAGCTGCTCTCTCGGCTCGAAGGCGGCCTCGAGAAGGCGGCGCTGTACATCGAGCGCGCCGTCTCGCTCGACGAGGAGAGCAAGGTCTTCCGGAAGTGTGCCGCCGACATCTACAAGAGGGCCGGCGACTCACAGAAGGCGCGCAAGCACCTGCAGCGCGCCTGGGAGCTCGATCCGATGGACAAGGAGATCCGCCAGGCGCTCCAGACACTCTAGTGTGTCGCGCGCCGCGAAGGGAATGACATGAGTCGAGTGATCGGAATCGATTTGGGAACCACGAACTCGTGCGTGGCCATCCTCGAGGATGGCCAGCCCGTCGTGATTCCCAACACGGGCGGGTACAAGACGACGCCGTCGATCTTCGCAGTCACGGAGGAAGGCAAGCGCCTGGTGGGTCACCTCGCCAAGCGCCAGGCCGTCACGAACGCGAAGAACACGGTGTACGCGGCCAAGCGCTTGATCGGCCGCAGCTATGACTCGCAGGACGTCACCAAGTTCAAGGAGCTCCTGCCGTACGAGCTCGTGCAGGGCCCGAACAACGACGTGCGCGTGCGCGTCGCCGGGCGCGTGTACACGATCCCCGAGATCTCGGGCATCGTGCTGCGCGAGATGAAGCGCGTCGCCGAGGAGTATCTGGGCGACACGGTGCAGCAGGCGGTCATCACCGTGCCCGCATACTTCAACGACGCGCAGCGCCAGACGACGCGCGACGCGGGGCGCATAGCGGGCCTCGAGCTCCTGCGCATCATCAACGAGCCGACGGCGGCGGCGCTCGCCTACGGCTTCGGTCGAGACAAGACCGAGATCATCGCGGTCTACGACCTCGGCGGCGGCACGTTCGACATCTCGATCCTGCAGATGGGCAAGGGAGTCATCGAGGTGCTCGCCACCTCCGGAGACACTCAGCTCGGTGGCGAGGACTTCGACCGCAGGATCGTCGATCACCTGCTCGCGACCTTCCAGGAGAATGAGAATCTCTCGCTGCGCGCAGACACGATGGCCCTGCAGCGCCTGAAGGACGCCGCGGAGAAGGCGAAGTGCGATCTCTCGCAGCTCGGCTCGACCGAGATCAACCTGCCGTTCATCGCGGCGGACGCGGAGGAGAACGCGCTGCACATGAGCGTGCTGCTGACTCGCGAGAAGCTCGAGGAGCTGGTCGGTGAGTTGGTGAATCGCACTCAGCCGATCGTGCAGCGGGCTCTCGACGACGCGAAGCTCACCGTGAAGCAGATCGACCAGGTGTTGCTCGTCGGCGGGCAGACGCGCATGCCGATGGTGCAGAAGGTCGTCGCGGCCTTCTTCGGCAAGATGCCGCACAAGGGCGTGAATCCCGACGAAGTCGTCGCGGTCGGCGCTGCGATCCAGGCGGCGATGCTCAGCGAGGAGAAGGAGGGACCGCTCCTCGTGGACGTGACTCCGCTGTCGCTCGGCATCGCGACCTTCGGCGGTCACTTCGCGAAGCTCATCGAGCGCAACACCACCGTGCCGACGTCGCGGCAGGAGATCTTCACCACCACCCGCGACAATCAGACCGCGGTGAAGATCCGCGTGCTGCAGGGCGAGAGCGAGCGCGCGGACGACAACGATCTGCTCGGCGAATTCGTGCTCGCGGGCATCCCGCCCGGACCGAAGGGTGCGCCGGAGATCGAAGTCACGTTCGACATCGACGCGAACGGCATCGTGTCGGTCTCGGCGCGCGACCTCGCGACCGGCCGCGCTCAGTCGATCCAGGTCAATCCGCGCGGCACGCTTACGCCGGAAGAAATCGAACGCCTCGCGAGCATGTACCAGCAGGGCGACGAGGTTGCGGTCAAGGGTTAGTGAGTGGACGACGCGAGACACGCTGAAGTCACTCGGCTGCTCAAGCGGGGCCTCAACCACTATGGGTTGGGCGACCTCGAGGCTGCGATCTCCTGCTGGGAGCAGGCGCGCGCGCTCGATCCCGAGAACCAGGCCGTGCACGACTATCTCGAGACCGCTTACGAGGAGCAGGGCGGCGGCGGGGGCAAGAAGAAGGGCGCGCCCGCCAAGGCCAAGCCCGCGAGCGCACCTCCCAAGGCCAGCCCCCCGAAGAGTGCGCCCGCGAAGAAGCCCGCCGCAAAGACCGCACAGCGCCCGGTCACCGACGAGGACGACACGCCGAAGAGCGGCCCGGTCATCGAGTTCGACGCCGACGAAGACCCGGACACGATGATCCAGACCGCGCTGCAAGCGTACAAAGAGGGACGCTACGACGACGCGTTCACGGAGCTGCGCAAGCTCGCGAAGGAGCAGCCCGACCGTCTCGACGTGCAGGGCTACCTGCAGCTCGTGCGGACCGAGCGCGCGCAGGCCTGGGCCAAGGAGATCGGCGACCAGGGTCACGTGCTGCGCCTCAAAGTCACGACCGCGCAGATCATGAAGCTGCGCCTGCAGCCCGACGAGGGCTTCATGCTCTCGCAGATCGACGGCCGCATGTCGATCGCGGACCTCATCTCCGTCGCCACGTCCGACCGCGTCCGCACGCTGGAGATCATCGCGAAGCTCGTCCGCGACGGAATCGTCGAGTAAGTCTCAGCGGGCCCGGCCGCGCGAAGCCCGGCCACCCGCTCTTCGCTCGCCTGCAGCTCGCTGCGCGCCTCGCGCTCCGCGCTTCGGCTTGCCGGACTTCCACGCGCTCGCTGTCTCGCTATGATCGCGCGCATGGGCAAGGGCGACATCAAGCGGATCGTGTTGGCGTACTCGGGCGGGCTGGACACTTCGGTGATCCTGCGCTGGCTGATCGAGACGTACAAAGCGGAAGTGGTTTGCTACGTCGGCAACGTGGGGCAGGGCGAGGATCTCGACGCCGTGCACAAGAAGGCGCTGGCCACCGGCGCGGTCGACTGCGTGATCTCGGACCTGCGCGAAGAGTTCGTGCGCGACTTCGTGTTTCCCGCCGTCAGCGCGAATGCGGTGTACGAGGGGAGTTACTTGCTCGGCACGTCACTCGCGCGGCCGGTGCTCGCGAAGGAGCAGGTCCGGGTCGCGCGGCAGTTCAACGCCGACGCGGTCGCGCACGGCTGCACGGGCAAGGGCAACGACCAGATGCGCTTCGAGCTCGCCTTCCATGCGCTCGCGCCCGATCTCCAGATCATTGCGCCGTGGCGCACGTGGGACATGGGCGGTCGCACCGAGCTCATGGCCTACGCGCGCAAGCACGACATCCCCGTCGACGCGACGCTGCGCAAGCCGTACTCGATGGACCGGAACATCTACCACATCAGCTACGAGGGCGGGATTCTCGAGGACCCGTGGCTCGCGCCCGACGAGGAGATGTTCGAGTGGACGAACTCGGTGCACGACGCACCCGACGAGCCGACCGAGCTCGAAATCGAGTTCGAGCGCGGCGTGCCGGTGAAGGTCGACGGGCGCCGGCTCGGTCCCGTCGAGTTACTGACTCGTCTGAACGAGCTCGCCGCGGAGCACGGGGTCGGGCGGGTGGATCTCGTCGAGGACCGCGCCGTGGGCATGAAGTCGCGCGGCGTCTACGAGACACCGGGCGGCACCGTGCTGCACGCCGCGCACCGCGCGCTCGAGTCGATCACGCTCGACCGCGAAGTCATGCTCGAGCGCGACCGACTGATTCCGCGCATCGCGCAACTCATCTACGCGGGCTTCTGGTTCTCGCCCGAGATGGAGTTTCTGCGCGCCGCCGTCGACAAGAGTCAGGAGCACGTGAGCGGCGAGGTGCGCCTGCGCCTGTTGAAGGGAACCGTCGCCGTGCGCGGGCGTCGCTCGCCGCACACTCTGTATCGCGAAGACATCGCGACGTTCGAAGCCGGTGGAACCTACGACCAGCGAGACGCCACGGGCTTCATCAAGCTGAACGCGCTCCGCTTGAAGTTGCGAGGCGGCGGCTAGCCCGCGGGGCGAGAGCCGGTCACGAACCGCAGTAAGTGCGGCAGGAAGAGGCGCATCGGGTCGATGCCCGGGGCGATGCGCTCGGCCAGGTTGTAGACGTAGGCGAGCGTGCGCGCCCAGAGCAGGAGCTCGCGCGGGATGCGGAACGCGCCGCTCTCGCGCACGAGGCGCTTGCCGAGCTGCTTGAGTGACTGGATGGCGGCGACGTTCGCGCCGAGCGCGCCCGCAGCGCCGGCGTCGAGCGCCGCTTCGAGCGCGCCGCGCGCCTCGGCCTCGCGTCCCGGCGTGACGGCGCCGAGCCGCACGAGACCCGAGAGCAGTGCATCGACGTCGCGCTTGAGCAGTGACTGGAGTCCCAGCCTCAGTTCCTCGCGAACCTCCGGGCTGAGTCGCTCGACGAGTCCGAAGTCGAGAAACAACACGCGAGGGGCAGACTCGGGTGAGTCGACGAGATACAAGTTGCCGACGTGCGGGTCGGCGTGGAACAGCCCGTCGCCGAACACCTGCCGACCGTACGCGTCCACGACGATCGCGAGACACGCCTCGGGCGAGACGTTTCGCGCCGCGAGCGCTGCTGGATCGTCCAGCCGCACGCGCGGCACGTAGTCGAGCGTGAGCACGTTCGGGCCGGTCGCTTCCCAGTGCACGCGCGGCACGAGCACGCGCGAGTCACTCGCGAACGCGGCTGCGATCTGCTCGGCGGCGCGCCCCTCGAGCTCGAAGTCGAGCTCGCGCTGCAGCGCGTGGCCGACCTCGTCGAGCAGCGCGCGCGCGTCGCCGGGCCGGAGCCACGGGCGCAGCAGCGGCAGGGCCCGGCGCAAGCCCTGCAGATCCCGGGCGACGCGCTCCGGTGTCAGCTCGGGGTGCCGCACCTTGACCGCGACCTCCGCGCCGGTCCGCAGCCGCGCGCGGTGCACCTGCGCGATCGAGGCCGTGCCCAGCGGCTCCGGGTCGATCCACGCGAACCCCTGGAGCGAGCCCAGGCCGCGCTCCATCTCGGCGCGGATGCGCGCGAAGGGAACGCGCGGGGCAGACTCGTGGAGCGCGTCGAGCGGGGCGCGAAACTCGTCCGAAAGTGCGTCTACCCGCGTCGCGAGGTGCTGCCCCAGTTTGGTGTAGATCCCGCGGAGTGACCCGAGCGCGTCCGCGATGCGCCGACCCGCCGCGGTGTCACGCTCCGCTCGCGAGCGGCGCGCGGCGAACGGACCCAGATCCCGGAGCGCGACGAGCATTGCCGCGCGCGCGAGCGTTCTGCCTGCCGACTTGGGCCGGCGCGCCGGCGTTCTCACGAAGGGCACGGCGCGCATTCTATCTGGCGGCCCGACCGGTCGCCTCGAACTGTTGCGCGAGCTGCGCATCGCTTGCGCATTCGCGCGCGAATCTCCGCCGAAGCTTGACACTGGGTCAGTGCTCGTCGTAGAACCGGCCACCGGTCGGCGCGGACGTGGACCTCCGCTGCAGGCTTTCTGCCGCGACGCACGAACGGGAAGCGGGAAATCTGCGGCTCAGGGACCTGGCGCGCTGCGCTCGGGCCCGACGGGGAGGGGCATTGAGCACGCTCGGACGAATGCGCGCGACGAGCGCGCTGTTCATGGTGTTTGCGGTTGCGTTCGTGACGAGCGCGTGCAGTGAGGAGAAGTACGAGGAGAAGTTCGCGGAGGGTCAGATCGATCTTCCGGACGACCTCTACGCAGTCACTGCGATCGGCGCGGATCACGTGTGGGCCGCCGGTTACTTCGGCGCGATCTACCGCACGATCGACGGCGGGAAGGACTGGCGAAAGCTCGATACGCGCAAGCTCACCGATCAGTCGATCTACGACATCTCGTTCGCGGACGAGAAGAACGGTTGGGCGGTCGGCCGCCGCGGCTTCGTGATTCACACGAGTGACGGCGGTGACACCTGGGAGCAGCAGACGATTCCCCGCAAGCCGGCGCAGCACTTGTTCGCGGTGCGCGCGGTCGACGCGAACATCGCGTGGGCGGTGGGTGACTGGGGCGGCCGCTACTACACGGCCGACGGCGGCAAGACCTGGGAGGACCGTTCCTTCTTCCTCACGCCGGAGAGTCCGCAGTGGAAGTATCTCTCCGAAGACGAGCTCGCGGCGGTCGCACGCGGCGAGAAGGTCTACGACGACATATTCCTGAACGACGTCTTCTTCGCCGACAAGGACCACGGATGGATGGCCGGCGAGTACGGCTACATCTTCCGCACCGAGGACGGCGGACAGACTTGGGAGCGCGGCCGCATCAAGGGCACCGTGCACTTCGACGACATCTCGTTCCCGAAGGGCGAGCGGAAAGTTCCCAAGGATCGCTGGGACCAGATCTTCAAGGCGGCCGAGGTACTCGCGGAGCGCCCCTATCTGAAGATCGAGATCGAGGGGTATCTCACCGCCGACGAGCTGCGCACGCGCAAGGACACGTTCCTCACCGACGAGCGCGCCGACGAGATCCAGAAGTTTCTCGAGAACGAGGGCATCAACCAGGACCGCATCAAGATCAAGCACCCGACGCCGTTGGATCAGGAAGGCGTCGACATGAAGGCGTTCGCGCAGACCAAGGTCACGCCCGATGGGGTCGTGAAGATCGAGGTCATCGAGACGCCGTTCCTGTTCGACGTGAAGTTCCGCGATCTCGAGCACGGCATGATCACGGGCCTCGGCGGAGTGGCGCTCGAGAGCAGCGACGGCGGCCGCAACTGGGAGTATCTCAACACCGGCTCGAAGCAGGCGCTGTTCGCCTCCGCGTTCGCCGAGTCGAAGCTGATCGCCGTCGGCGAGAAGGGTCTGCGCCGAATCAGTCTCGACGGCGGTCAGTCGTGGCAGAAGCTCGGCGACGACGGCGGCTACGGTCGCTTCCCCGCCGAGAAGCACGGCTACTTCCGCGATCTGACCTGCGGCACGCCGACCGTGTGTTGGATGGTCGGGCAGGGCGGCAACGTGCTGCGCTCCACCGACGCGGGCACGAGCTGGTACGAAATGCTCCCGAAGCCGGAGCAGGCTCCGACGACGGGTGCCGGTGAGTAAGCGTGTCCGACGGTCAACGACCGCAAAGCTTCATGGAGGAGAACCTGCCCGAGAGCGCATTCTCGATGCGCTTCGGGCGGCTCATCATGAAGTACCGGTTCGCGACCCTGATGACTCTGGTGAGTCTCGCGCTGTTCTTCGCATTCCCGCTCGTCAACGCCGCCTACTACAACCTGACTGCGCAGAGCAGCGAGACGGGTGAAGGCAAGCTCCTGTTCGGCTCGCCCGCGCGCTTCCGCATGGACGCGAACGTGCGGAAGACCTTTCCCGAGCACCCGTACATCCACGCGCAGGACAAATTCGCGGGGAAGTTCGGCTCCGCGTCCGCGATCGCGATCGTCGCCATCAAGAAGAACGGCGAGATCTACGACTACGACTTTCTGCAGAAAGTCTCTCGCATCACCGACAAACTCGATCAAGCGCCGAACGTCAATCACTACCAGGTCAGGAGTCTCACGCACATCAACACGCGCGTGATGACGATCCAGCCCGACGGCGCGATCGAAGCCACGCCGCTGATCGAAGAGACTCCCGAGGAGCCGAAGGCGCTCGCGGCACTCAAGGAGAAGGTGCTCGAGAATCCCGGCCCGATCTACGGCCAGCTCGTCTCGCGCGACCACCGCGCGTGCTTCATCACCGCCGGCTTCATCACGCAGAATCTCGACAACCGCGAGGCCTACACCCAGCTCTTCAACTATCTCCGCAACCTGAAGGCGGAGGAAGAGGCCGACGGCACCGCGGAGATCTACATCTCGGGCGCGCCGATGGCGACCGGCTACGTGATCGACTCACAGTTCCAGATCGTCTACTACCTGCTCGTCACGATCGTCGCGCTGTTCTTCCTGCTGCTCGCGTACTTCCGGCGGCTGCACGGCGTCGCGATTCCGATGGTCGCGGGTCTGGCGACTTCGATCTGGGGCATGGGCTTCTGCGCTTGGGTCGGAATCACGCTCGATCCCCTCGTGCTCGTGATTCCGCTGCTCATCACTGCCCGCTCCATCTCGCACACGATCCAGATGGCCGAGCGCTTCTTCGAGGACTACGAGATGGAGTGCAAGGCGGGCGTGAAACGGCTCGGCCGCTCACTCACTGCGGAGGAGCTGCACGCCGCGAAGCTCGAGACGGCGACCACCGCGATGGCGAAGCTCATGCTGCCCGGCATGCTCGGGATCCTCGCCGACGCGGCGGGCCTCGCGGTGTGCTTTCTGACCACGATCCAGACGATGCGCGACCTGTCGATCTTCGGCTCCTTCTGGGTCGTCGCGATCATCTTCAACGTGATCATGCTCCACCCGATCATGATCTCGTATCTCCCGCCGCCGCACGACTTCAATCACTTCACGCCGGCGTGGATGCAGCGCTTCCTCGCGGCGACGGGCCGCATCGCGACGGGCCCGGTCAGCAAGCACGTGCTCGTCGGCGGCACCGCGTTCGGTCTCGCGCTCGCGACCTGGTACGTGCTGTATCACACGACGATCGGCGAGAGCCGCCCCGGCTCGCCCGTCTTCTGGCCCGATCACCCGTACAACGTCGCGACCGGCAAGATCGGCGAGACGTTCGGCGGTGTGGATCAGATGACGATCTTCGTCGACGGCGACGGCAAGAGCGCGAGCTCCGACGGCGCCGTGCTCCAGCGCATGGAAGCGATGCAGCGCTTCATGCGCCGCTACGTCGAGGTCGGCCAGACGGTCTCGCTGGTCGACGTGATCAAGCAGTACTGGCTCGTGAATCACTACAACGATCCGAAGTGGGGCTTCGTTCCCGATGCCGCGCAGACGATCGGCGGGATCGTCTTTCAGCTGCAGCAGAACAGCGCGCCCGGCTTCCTGCGCCCGTATCTCACCGACGACGCCGAAGACGCGAACATCACGTTCTACTTCCGCGATCACAAGGGCACCACGATCAAGCGCGCGGTCCACTACGCGCAGGAGTTCATCGAGAAGAACCCGATGGGGCGCATCAACGTGCGCCTCGTGCAGGACCGCGGCGAGCCGCTCGACGCCGCCTACTACCTCGTCGGACCGGTGCTGTTCCCGAGACACTCGCAGATGTCCGTGCAGGTTGCGGACATCAACGAGGACCAGAAAATCACCGGCTATCAGGCGAAGCAGCCCGTGCGCGTGGCCAAGTGGTCGGAGCCCCTGAACGCCGACGACGTACTGACTCACGTCACCGCGGCGCTCCAGGCTCAGTCGCGCAAGAAGCTCGACACGCTCGGTCCGAGTGACCGCTTCAAGGACCTCGAGCTCGACTCGGAGCGCATGGAGAAGGTCGCCGAGAAGCTCTCCGCCGAGCACGACTACCGGATCGAGACGGTCGATCACTCCGCAGGCGACGCGATCGCGCGCTTCGAGACCATCGGCGAGCTCGTCCACTACATCGTCGAGCGCAGCAAGTTCTACGTCGACGAACAGTGGAAGAACGACGAGGGCAACATCACCGCGCAGACGATCCGCTACTGCCGGAGTTACTGCGCGTACGAGCTCTGGACTCAGAACACGAAGTTCAACGACAAGTCGTTCAACCCGCAGCGCACGAACACTTACACCCGCGGTGCGGAGTTCGTGCTCGCGGGCGGCATCATGGGCGTGTATGCCGCGGTGAACGAAGAGGTCGAGCGGGGGCACGTCGCGAACATCCTGCTGATCTTCCTGATCTGTTACTTGTTCGTCGCGATCAGCTACCGCTCGAACATCGCGGGGCTCGTGATCGTGTTCAGTCTCGCGACCGCGACCATCGGCTCGCTCGCCTGGATGGCGTGGCGCGAGACCGGGCTCACGATCCAGACGTTGCCCGTGCAGTCGGTCGGCGTCGGCGTCGGGGTGGACTACGCGTTCTACACCACCGATCGCATCCGCCAGGAGTACTCCTGGCTCGGCGATCTGGACGAAGCGATCCGCCGCGCGATCCGCACCACGGGCATGGCCGTGTCCTTCACCGCGACCACCGTGATCGGCGGGATCGTCGCGTGGGCGTTCAGCGGTCTCCGCTTCCAGGCGGAGATGGCGCAGCTCCTCTCGATCCTCATGTTCGTGAACATGCTCGGGGCGATCTATCTCGTCCCGGCCTGCTTCTCGATTTTCCGTCCGAAGTTCTTCGCTGCGTCACTTAGCGAGGTCACGCAGCAACATCACTTGGGTAACTCCGCGCCGCTTCCTGTTGCGGCGAAGGCGGGCTGAAGTCTCGACCGGGGCGCTGAGGGAATCGCCTCGGTTGGATCTGCAAGGAAGGTAGAAGAGGGGAATGCGATGAGGGGAAGGCTGGCTGCGGGCAGACTTGCTGCTCTGGTCCTCGGCATCCTGATCACGGGCATCGGTCTGGCGAACAGCGCCCGGGCCTTCGAATGGGATCTGCCCGGCGAGCGGAAGTTCTCGATCCACGGGTTCTACGAAGCGCGCTTGCTGTTCACCGGCGAGGATCTGCCGGCGCACGCAGTCACGTTCTCGCAGTTCCGCCACGTGCTCTCGCTCGAGTTCGAGCTGACGCTCTTCCCCGATGGCTTCGGGCCGTTCGACTCGATGTTCATGTTCACGCGCGTGCTCGCGAGCTACGACTGCATCTACACACGAGCGTGTGGCCTCTTCTCGTCCGCGGACTCGTACGGCGACGCGGCGCGCAACGCGCACCGTCAGCCGGGGAGCCTGCAGGACGACGTCATGAACAAGTCGCCCTACTTCGCCGGCTTGCTCAAGCAGAACTACCTCCCCGGAACACTCACGGACCCGCGCGAGATACTCAACCCGAACCGGCGCTATCGCCAGTGCGACAACCCGCCGGGGGTGTTTCAGAACCCGTTCCCTCTGGCGGCGTTCTGCAATCTGAATCAGCGCTCTCCCCTCGACGGCCCGTTGAAGCCGGGTCTGTCGAAGTTTCAAGCGATTCGCGGCGGCGACTTCTCGCGCCTCGCACGCCCCGCGCTACTGAGCGCTGCGCGGCCGACCCTCGGCGAGGCAGAGTTCGACCGGCTCCGCAGTCTGCTGCTCGGTGGCAACGTCCTGTCGATCTCGCAGGAGTCCACGCGGCGGGCGCTGCTCGCCGACGCCGCGGACGCGCAGCGCGCTGGAGACCAGCAAGCCGCTCGCCTCGCGCAGCAGGAAGCGGACGCCATCCTCGGAACCCCGGGCACGACGTTCGACGCCAACATTCCGGAGCTCCTCGGCACCCGCCCGGATCCGAACCGCTTCGCGATCTTCGCGAAGGCGACAGTGCCGGAGCTGCTCACGGCGAAGTGGGGCTCGAACAAGATCGGCACCGCGATCACTCCGTTCCTCGCAACGATCAACACGCCGATCAACCCCAAGGGCTACTTCGCGAACGCCTCGAGCGTGAACTGGTTCGGGCAGTACGAGACGGGCCTCGCGGAGGACCTGAACGCCGTCGCGTTCCTGGGTGGCTCCCCGCGAGCCAACGACGCCGACGGACAGGCGATCATCGATGCCACCGCAGCCCTGAACAAGGCGAATCCGTTCTTCCTCGGCCCCGACGGAATCCGCGACACGGCAGACGATCTTCCGTTCGTCGCGAAGAACCCCGCCGCGCAGACCGCAGGCTACCGGATCGCCGACCCGATCGCGGGCACCGACATCGACCGATTCGACACGCCCGACTATGTGAAGACCGCGCAGATCGACGTGCCTTCCGCGTCGACCCCGGGTGTGATCAAGACCGTCGAGCTGTACGCCATTTACAACCCCGTGGTGATCACGCAGGACGGCTGCGGCGCTCTTCATCAGACGTACAACTCGAAGGACAACACCTGCCACGATGCAAGCGGGGCCAACATTTCCCAGCTCGCGCTGACGGCGGGCTGCAAACGACGTTCCGACATCAACGTCCAGGCGAAGTTCGACATCGGCGTCAACGCCGATGGGGACTGTATCGAGGTCAACAACTCGGCGTCTGGGCGCGGGCCAGGCGGAGCCAACCAAGAGCTCCAGTACGAAGTCCTGAGTCTCTTGTCGGACCCCAGAGCCCGCCCGGCGTCGGCTTCGAGCGAGCCGCTGAGCGGCACGGACTTGCTCCTCTACGGCAACTTCGGCTTCCAGATCCCCGCGCGCCCCCGAGTGAAGGGCAACGGGATTACCTACCAAGCGCCCGGCACGGCCGAGTTCTACGCCACTCACAAGGCCGTCGTGTCTCGCCTCGATCTCCACTTCAGCGAGGACGAGCTGCAGTGGAACCACGGCGCGAGTCAGAAGGAGCACGAGTTCGCCGAGGGCTATCTCGAGTTCGAGATGGCGGACAGTCAGCTCTTCGCGCGCGTCGGAAAGCTGATCGTGATCTGGGGCAAGACGGAGCTGTTCCGCAACCAGGATCGCAACAACCCGCTCGACATCGGCAACGGTCTCTTCGGGCCTCTCGATGAGCAGCGCGTCGGTCAGTGGGCGGCGGACGTCACGATCTCGCCCGAGATCTTCATGCGGGTGGGGCCTGTCGAGGATTTGCGGCTCGAGCTCCTGTGGATCTTCAACAAGTTCGAGCCGACCGACTTGGGCAAGTGCGGTGAAGGCGGCGCGGTCGATCTGATCTGCCTGAAGAGCTTCGGCGCGATGGCGTCGGGCCTCGCGGGTATCGGTGTCGCCGGTGAGCGCCGACCCGACCACGACTACAACAGCTGGGCGACCTGGGACTATGGCGCGCGCATCGAGGGGCGCTTCGATCGCTTCACGTTCGCGATCTCCGACTTCTGGGGCTGGGACGACGGCTTCTATCTCGACCTCGTGCAGCAGTACGAGCGAACCGCGGACCTCACGACCGGCGCGCCGCTCTCGACGAGCTCGCGTGCGGGCGGCAAGTGCACGATCCGCAAGAACGCAGAGGGCCAAGCCGTGGGTCCGAACGGCATTCCGGGCGACGGAGACGACATCTTCGCGAGCGGCGGGAACTGTCTGCTCTGGGGCAAGCCGTTCAACGATCCGAACGACCCGAACAATCCGGAGAACGGCCGCCAGCGGCTGCGCGCTCCCGATGCCGTCGCCGCGCTCCACAACGTCAACCAGACGCTGTTCCACTCGGTCTGCGCCTTCACCTTCGACCAGGATCAGGGCTACTGCGCATTCGACCAGCTGAACAACCCACTCACGTTCGACTTCGTGTCGAGCATCCTCGGTGGCGTCGGCAGTCTCGGCGGTGCGGTCCTCGACGGTGTCGGGACGATCCGGGTCGCGGGCTCCTATGACTCCGCAGAGGTGCAGAACTCGGGGTTCCTCGGAGTCGTCTTCCAGGCCGTGAACCGCATCGCGCCAAGCCAGGGCGTGTTCCCGGATGATCTCGGAACCAACCTGGTCCCCGAGCAGGCCGCGCTGCTCGGCTGTGGCGCTGCATACGCCAGTCCGTGCAGCGACCAGCAGAGACAACTTTGGAAGGGTGACCCGGCCATCCTGGACTCACTGAAGCGCACGCCACTGGATGCCGAGCCGAAGTCCGGCGGCATCGATCTGATGAACGCGGACGCGAGCGTAGTCACGCAGGAGTTCTCGGCCGTGAAGGCGATCTCTTCCGGCGCGCTCGTCGGGACGCGGCTGCACGGCGGGACGCTCGAGTATCTCCCGGGGATCAACTACACGTACAACGGTACGGTAGAGACCCTCGTCAACCCCCTGACTGGGGCGCTGACAAACTTCCCGCGAGGTCAGTTTCTCGACATCACGCCGGACGAGGTGATTGCGCTGGGCCGGGTCGGGCGAGCGCGCTACCAGCAGCCCGACGCGAACCATCCCGGTGGTCTCCAGGCGGACGGATGGATCGAGCCGATGCCCTGGAAGGTCGACCCCGTGGCCAAGAAGAAGTTCGGGGCGATCGTGTTCCTGAACGATCCGAACGACCCACTGAGTCTCACGAGCCCGCTCAATCAGTGGAACTTCATCGACAAGAGTCAGACGGTCGCGACCTCGTACAACGACATCGACGGCGAGTACTGCGGCCGCTGGATGAACTTCCGCAACCAGAATCAGGTCAACACGCCCCTCAATCGCGGCTGCACCGCGCTCGAGACGGCGTCGGCGAACTTCGAGCGCTTCCTGATCGCGCAGGAGATCATCGGCTTCGATCGCATCTTCGATCCGCCAGAGAGCCTCACGGAGCTCGTGAACTGGGGGAGCGGAAACACCGCCAAGCAGTCCACCGGCGATCCGATCGCCGGTCCGGACGGCATCTTCACCCGGAACGCGATGGTGTTCCGCGACGACGAGGTCGACTTCCAAGTCCTGCCGCTCCGGCGAGCCGGCGGGCAGATCATCGTCGCTCCCGCGGACAAGGATCTCGCCAAGGCGCGCCTCATCAACTTCAACCCGAACGAGGAATGCACACAGAGCTCCGAGTGCGACTACGACGTCAGCGCCACTCTCCACGACTCGAACGACATCAAATCGACCTTGCCGCTCGTCATCGACATGCCGATCGCCTTCGTCGTCGACCAAGTCGATGAGCCGAACGACCCGAACCTGCCGCCCACTTTCATCCGAGCCCGCAAGGTGAATCTCGCGGCGCTCGAGCTCACCGATCTCCCGAAGCTGCGCCGTCTCCTCTCCGGGCAGGTCGTCGAGGTGAACGGCGAGTTCCTCCACATGACCAACACACAGCGAGTGGGCACGTCCACCAACCCCTCGTCCGGTCTCTTTGGCTTCTCCGTTTCCTCAGTCACGATCCCCGCACGCGATGTCAACAACGACAAGTTCAACGATCTCGACCAGGACAAGGACGGTGTCTGGGACGGCATGGACGACTACACGCCCGGACCAGTCACCGACGACAACATCTTGTGCGGCTCGGGCATCCGCGGCGATCAGTTGCAGGACGCGATCCAGTACGAGCCGTACCGGCTCGACGAGGCGCAGGGCAGCTCGAAGTTCAAGGCGAAGTTCCCCAACGGCCTGCCGCCGCGCTCACCGGTGTTCTGCCGAAGCATCGCCGGCATCGTCGGCGGCACGACGCAGACACTGCCGATCAAGAAGGCGGGCGGCGACGGCCGCTTCGGTCGCCGTGACTTCCTCTGGCAAGGCGGCCGCCAGGTGGCGACGCGCTACCAGAAGAAGAACGTCTTCGGGTTCGGCCTCGACTTCGCCGAGGACGTCACGAAGACGAGCTGGGGCTTCGAGTTCTCGTGGATGGCGCGCAAGCTGTTCGCGAACACTCAGGAGTTCTCGGGTCTCTCGCAGTCTGACGAGTTGGTGGCCTCCATCTCCGTCGACCGACCGACGTTCTTCAACTTCCTGAACCCCAACCGCAGCTTCTTCCTCAACTTCCAGATGTTCGTGCGCTACCTGCCGAACTATCAGGGCGGGAGGTTGAATCACGACGGAATGTGGGGATCGGCGGCGGGCCCGCTGTCGACCCAGATGGTGCTCACGTTCTTCACCGGCTACTTCCAGGATCGACTCGGTCCGCGCGTGTCGATGGTGTACTGGCCGATGGAGTCACAGGGCGCAATTCTCTCCGGTCTCTCGTACCGGTGGAACGACGCGTTCTCGACGAGCATCGGCTACTCGGCCTTCTTCGGTCACGTCGGCCAGGCGCAGGGCGCGTACTTCCCGATCGCGCAGTACGGCTCCATCGAGCAGTACAACGGCGCAACCCTCGGCCGCGGTGCTGCGCCGGTGAAGAACCGCGATCAGGCGGAGCTCCGCTTCCGCTACACCTGGTAGCTTCGCGCGGAAACCCACGAGTGAGGCGCCTTCCGGCGGTGAGTCGGAAGGCGCCTCTGTTTCTGGCGATCGCGTGGGCACCCTACCCACGCTTCTGATGACCGCGTGGGCACCCGACCCACGCTCCGTCCGCTAGGCTTCGCGCGTGGCGCTGCGCATTGCGGTACTGCTCTCCGGACGAGGGACGACCTTCGAGCGTCTGGTTGCGGAGCGCGCGAAGGGCGCGCTCGACGTCGAGTTCACGGCGGTGATCTCGTCCAAGCCCGAAGCCCTCGGGCTCGAGCGCGCGCGCCGGCACGGAATCGCCGCGCACGTCGTGTCTCGCAAGGAGCACCGCGACGAGCGCGCGTTCAACGACGCCCTTCACGCGGTGCTCGCGAAGGACCCCCCGGACCTCCTCGTGCTCGCGGGATTTCTGTCGAGAGTCGAGCTGCGGGGCTACAACGGCCGCGCGATGAACACTCACCCCGCGCTGATCCCCGCGTTCTGCGGCCGGGGCTTCTACGGCGAGCGGGTACATCGAGCGGTGCTCGAGTACGGCGCGAAAGTGACTGGCGCGACGATCCACTACTGCGACGAGCAGTACGACTCGGGGCCGATCATCCTGCAGCAGGCGATCGACGTGCGCGAGGACGACACCCCGGCTTCGCTCGCGGAGCGCGTCGCGGCGGTGGAGTACGAGCTCTACCCGCGCGCCGTGCAGCTTCACGCCCAGGGCCGCCTCCGCATCGAGGGCAGGCGCGTCAGGATCCTCCCCTGACGACGCGAGCGTAGACCCGCGCCACCCGACTGAAACGTGTCTCAACTCCGCTCCCTTCGGGGCCGATTCTGCGCAACGGAGACTCGCGAGCGGGAGGAGGCCTGGCGTTGGACAAGCGTGTGCTGGTCGTCGACGACGACCGCCTGATTCGCGAGATGACGCGAGACGCGCTCGTCCAGGAGGGCTTCCGCGTCGCCACCGCCGCCTCGGGCCGCGAAGCGCTGTCGCGGCTGGGCGACGAAGGTCCGTTCGACTTGGTCATCACCGATCTGTCGATGCGCGAGATGGACGGCCTCGAGCTGCTCGAGCGCGTGAAGCGCGCGTCGCCGCACACCGAAGTCATCGTGCTCACCGGCTACGCGTCCCTCGAGAGCGCGCTGCACGCGATGCGCCTGGGCGCGGCCGACTATCTGCGCAAGCCGGTGTCGGCGCCGGAGATCACCTACGGCGTGAAGCGAACTCTCTTGCGCCGGCGACTCATCGACGAGAACGAGTCACTCCGCGGCTGCATCCAGGCGTTCGAGGCGGCGCGGCCGCTCGCGTCCTGTCTCGAGGGCGGCGACGTGCTGCCGCTCGCGCTCGACATCGTCTTGCGAGTCACGGGTCGTACGCGCGCGATCGCGCGGTTGGTCGATCTGGCCTCGCACGTCGGCGAAGGGATCGAGCTCCGCGGCTTTCCGGCGGAACGCACCAGCGAGCTGCGCAGCTTGATCGAGGAGGGAAAGCTCTTCGATCCGACCGAGCTCGAGCGCACGGCCGTCTCTGCGCTCGACGACATGTCGCCGGCGCTCGCGCAGTTCGACGGGGACGAAGGCCAGCTGCTCGCCCTGCCGGTGCGGGTCGAGGGCCGGATCGCGGGCGGGATCTGGTTGTTCTCCGACGGCCGGCCGTTCGCGCGCGACGACCTGGAGCGCGCGGAGCTGGTCGTCGAACAAGCGGAGCTCGCGCTGATCAACTCCGAGCGTTTTCTGCAGGCGCGCGAGAAGGCGTTCGTCGACGACGTCACCGGTCTGTACAACGCGCGCTATCTGCTCGCGGCGCTCGACCGCGAAGTGAATCGCGCGTCGCGCGCCCAGAGCAAGCTCTCGGTGCTGTTCCTCGACCTCGACCGCTTCAAGGCGGTGAACGACCGCTTCGGTCACTTGATCGGCTCGCGCGTGCTGCGCGAGCTCGGCGCGCTCTTGCAGGACTCGGTGCGCGCGATCGACACCGTGGGCCGCTACGGAGGCGACGAGTTCACGATCCTGCTCGTCGACACCGGCCTCGACGGCGCGCTCTCCGTCGCCGATCGCATTCGCCAGTCTGTCGCCGATCACCCGTTCGGGGCCGAGCGCGGCCTCGACGTGCGACTCACGATCTCCATCGGTGTCGGCACGTTCCCGATGCACGGCGAGAGCCGCGAGCGACTGCTCGACCTGGCCGACAAGGCCATGTATCTGGCCAAGGCGCTCGGCCGCAATCTGGTCTGCTCGGCCGACGATCTGTCGCAACCGCGACCGCAGGGATCCGGCTCCGGCCTTTGACCCTCCAGCGGCCCCCTGGTAGGCTCCGCGCTCCGCGCGAGCCGACGCGCGTGAGGGCGACGTGCTGCGACTCGATCCACTGGGCGACCTGCGCCGGACACACTTCTGTGGCGACGTGCGCGCGAGCGACGTCGGCCGCGAGCTCGTTCTGTGTGGCTGGGTGCGCAAGCGCCGCGACCACGGCGGGGTGATCTTCGTCGACCTGCGCGACCGCACGGGGATCGCACAGGTGGTGATCAAGCCGGACTCCGCCCCGCAAGCTCACGAACGCGCGCAGTCGGTGCGCTCCGAGTTCGTGCTCGCGGTGCGCGGGAGACTCGAGCGGCGCGAGAACGACGCCGTGAATCCGAACCTGCCGACGGGCGAGGTCGAGCTCGTCGCACAGGAGCTCCGCATCTTGAACTCGGCGTCGACGCCGCCGTTCGCGATCGAGGACGACGCGGAGATCGACGACGCGGTGCGCCTCCAGTACCGCATTCACGACTTGCGCCGGCCGATCATGCAGAAGCGCCTGTTCATGCGGCACAAGCTCACTCAGTCACTGCGCGCGAGCTGCGACCGGCGCGGCCTCGTCGAGATCGAGACACCGATCCTCGCGCGCGCCACGCCCGAGGGCGCGCGCGACTTCCTCGTGCCGAGCCGCGTTCATCACGGGAGCTTCTACGCGCTGCCTCAGTCACCGCAGATCATGAAGCAGATGCTCATGGTCGCGGGCTTCGACGGCTATTTCCAGATCGCACGCTGCTTCCGCGACGAGGATCAGCGCGCCGATCGCCAGCTCGAGTTCACGCAGCTCGACCTCGAGATGTCGTTCGTGCGCGTCGAGGACGTGCTCGAGCTGCTCGAGGACATCACCACGCGCGCGTTCCGCGACGTGCTGGGCGTCGAGCTCGAGCGGCCGTTCCCGCGCGTGACTCACAAGGAAGCGATGCTGCGCTACGGGTCCGACAAGCCGGAGCGGCGCATCGCGCTCGAGCTGGTCGAGCTCTCCGACATCCTCGCGAAGACCGAGTTCAAGGTGTTCGCGGGCGCGCTCGCGTCGGGCGGCGTGGTGCGCGGGCTGCCCGTGCCCGATGCGGAGTCACTCTCGCGCAGCGAGCTCGATCGGCTGAACGACGTGGCGCGCAGCTTCGGCGCGAAGGGCCTCGCGTGGGCGCGCATACAGCCCGACGGCACCTGGCAGAGCCCGATCGCGAAGTTCCTCTCCGAGGCGGAGCGAGACGCGATGGCCAAGCGCGCCGGACTCACTCCGGGCCACGTCATCCTGTTCGGCGCGGATCGCGAGAAGGTCGTCTGCGACGTGCTCGGCCGGCTTCGTCTCGAGCTCGGCGAGAAGCTCGAACGCTGGGATGGGCGCGCGTGGGACCCGCACTTCGTCGTCGGCTTCCCGCTCTTCGAGCAGACCGACGACGGGAAGCTCACCTACATGCACATGCCCTTCGTCGCGCCGCTCGAGAGCGAGATCGAGAAGCTCGACAGCGACCCGAGGGGCGTGATCGCGACTCACTACGACCTGGTGCTGAACGGTGTGGAGCTCGGCTCCGGAAGTCTGCGCAATCACCGCTCGGATCTGCAGCTCAAGATTCTGTCGATCATGGGCTACACGGAGGCAGAGGCACGCGAGCGCTTCGGCTTCATGCTCGATGCGCTCGATACGGGCGCGCCGCCGCACGGGGGCTTCGCGTTCGGGCTGGATCGGCTCGCGCTGATGCTGGCCGGAGGCGAGAGCCTGCGCGACGTGCTCGCGTTTCCGAAGACTCAGCGCGCGCAGGACCTGTTCATGCAGTCACCGACGGCGATCGACGCGGCGCAGCTGAAGGAGCTCGGGCTGCGGCTACGCGGCGACTGACGGCGCGAGCGCCCGCGCGGCGTCGTAGCCGCGCCAGGTGTGCGTCGCGAAGTCGTAGAGCTTGCACTCGCGCGTCGAGCGGAGATAGTCCGCGAGGCCGTAGTCCTGCTCGCGCACCACGTCGCCGAACTTCGCGATGATCGCCTGTGCCGCCTCGTCCAGGTGGTAGAAGGGGATCCGCATGTCCACGTGATGGGGAACGTGCAGGAAGATGTTGTGGAAGAAGAAATTCAGCCACACAGGAATGTGTAGGATGGTCGTACCTTCCATCTGCCCCTTGAAGCGCGTCCACTCACGCCGTCCGTGCCACTCGATGTCGGGCGAGATGTGATGCACGTAGACCGAGATGCCGATCGAGTAGTTCCAGAGCGCGAACGGCACCGCGAACACCTTGGTCCACATCCACAGCGCACCGCCTACGCCTCCGTACATGTGGGCGCCGAGCGCCAAGAGACACGCCGAAGCGACGGCGGCGTACGCGAGCACGATGCGCCGGTCTCGGCGCACGTCGTCCGCGATCTTCTCCGGCGGCACGAAGCGGATCATGTTGCGCCACCAGATGTCCCAGCCGTAGTAAACGCCGGCGCCGAGCCACGACCACTTCACGCGGTGCACGAGCTTCTGCGCCGGCGACATCGCGCGGTAGGCTTCGGGGCTCGTCGGATGCCAGACGTAGTCCATGACCTCGCGCACCGTGTGGCCGTGATGAATGCGGTTGTGCCCGAACACCCAAGCCTCGAACACGTGCAGCGACGGCAGCATCGCGAGCTGTCCGATCACGTAGGCGAGTCGCTTGCTCTTGAAGAGCGCGCCGTGCGCGGCGTCGTGACCGACGATGAAGAGCGCGCTGATCACCAGCGCAGCGAAGATCCAGAGCGGCACGAGCAGGAGCGCGTTGTTCGCGAACACGAGCGCCGCGACGGCCACGCCGTACAGCGCGACATCGCGCGCGAAGTACGCGAGCCCGAGCGCCGTCGGGTTCTCGTACACGGTGTCGGGCAAGATCGCGATGACGTCGCTGATGCTCGGCCCGACGTCCGGTTCGGGCGCGTCCGCGATCTGCACTTCGGCTGACATCCGTTCCCCTTCCCCCAAACAGAGACTACAAACCGCATCGGTGCCGCGCGTCGGGCCGCGGGTCAAAGTTCGGTCAAAGGGCGGTGGCGGGGCGCGTATAATCGCGTCGGTGAAGGTGAAAGCGGCGGTTGCGTGGCAAGCGGGGCGCGCGCTCGATGTCGAGGAGATCGAGCTCGAAGGGCCGCGGGCGGGCGAGTGCTTGGTGAAGCTGGCCGCCACCGGCGTATGCCACACCGACGCCTACACGCTTTCCGGTAAGGACCCCGAGGGCTTGTTCCCGGTGGTGCTCGGCCACGAGGGTGCGGGCGTCGTCGTCGAGCTGGGCGCCGGCGTGGGCTCGCTCGCCGTTGGCGATCATGTCATCCCGCTCTACATCCCGGAGTGTAGGGAGTGCAGATACTGCCTCTCGGGCAAGACGAACCTCTGCGTCCGCATCCGCGAGACTCAGGGGAAGGGACTGATGCCCGACCGCACGAGCCGGCTCTCCGCGCGCGGCAAGACGCTGCACCACTACATGGGCACGTCGACGTTCGCGGAATACACGGTCGTTCCCGAGATCGCGCTCGCGAAGGTGCGCAGCGACGCACCGCTCGATCGTGTGTGTCTGCTCGGCTGCGGAGTCACTACGGGCATCGGCGCGGTGCTGCACACGGCGAAGGTCGAGCCCGGCTCGAGCGTCGCGGTCTTCGGGCTGGGCGGGATCGGTCTCTCGGTGATTCAGGGCGCGGTGCTCGCCGGCGCGGAGCGCATCATCGGCGTGGACACGAACCCGCGGAAGTTCCAGCTCGCGAAGGCGTTCGGCGCGACCGAGTTCCTGAACCCGACGGAGACGCCCGACGTCGCGGCCGCGATCGTGTCACTCACCGACGGCGGCGTCGACTACTCGTTCGAGTGCATCGGCAACGTCGACGTCATGGGCCAGGCGCTGGCGTGCACGCAGCGCGGTTGGGGTCAGTCGATCATCATCGGCGTCGCGGGCGCGGGTCAGGAGATACACGCGCGCCCGTTTCTGCTCGTCACGGGCCGCGCTTGGCGGGGCACCGCGTTCGGCGGCACGAAGGGGCGCACGCAGCTGCCGCGGTTCGTGGATCGCTACATGAGCGGGCGCATCAAGCTCGACGAGATGGTGACTGCCGAGCTCCCGCTCGAGCGCATCAACGAGGCGTTCGAGCGCATGCACGACGGCTCGGCGATCCGAACCGTCATCAAGTTCTGAGCGCGCGCGCAAGCTAGCGGCCGCGCTCCTCCGCGTCTCGGCGGCGCAGCTGCAGCAGCAGGACGCCGAGCCCCGCGAGCAAGACGAGGCCCGTCTCGGCCGCGAACGCGGTCGCGCGCGCTTCGAGGTCCTGAATGCCGGCCGCGAGCAGCGCCGTGCCGTGCGTCTGCAGCACGCGCCACAGAACGGCGTCGTCGTCGAGACCCTCGGCCATGCCTTCGCGGATCGCGGCGCGGATCTCCGCCTCGAGCGGCAGGCCGGCGATCTTCTTCGGGTGACACGAGCACGACACGAGCAGCTTGTGCTCGATCGCCGCGGCGCGCGCGTCCGTACCGGTCGCGCGCTCGCACGCCGGCGCGGCGACGAGCGCGAGCGAGAGGAGCAGCGCGCGCGCGAGCCGACTCATGACAGCGTCTTGCGCAGATCGTCGAGCATCTCGCTCGCTCTGCCCGTGAGTCCGAGATAGCGGTGCGCGATGCGCCCGTCGGGCGCGATCAGGAACGTGGCGACCACGTGGTCGAGCGTTCCGTCCGGTTTGCGGATCGTGCCGATGCGGTACGAGTCGAGCACGGCTTGCACCTGAGCCGCGTCGCCGGTGAGAAACGACCAGTTGTCGAGGCGCGCGCGGTGTCGCTCCGCGTACTCGCGGAAGCGCGCGGGTGAGTCGTACTCGGGATCGAGCGTGATCGACGCGAAGTGAGTGCGCGGCGCGAGCTCCGCCGGAACCTGACGCTGCACGTCGGCGAGTCGCGCCGTCTGGATCGGGCACGGGCCCGGGCAGCGCGTGAAGACGAAGTCGACGAAGACGGCGCGGCCGCGCCAGTCGGAGAGCTTCGCGGCGCGGCCGTCCTGATCGACGAGCGCGAACTCCGGCGCGATCTCCAGCTCCTCGAGCGCGGGCGCCGCGACGTCGCCGGCCGGCGCGGGCACGACGACGCGCAGGCTCTCGATGCGCAGCAGCGTCGCGCTGCGGCGCAGCCCGAACGCCACGCGTGCGCCCGGCGCGACGCCGTCGAGCAGGCTCGAGTTCGCGACGTCGAAGTTCATCGTCATCGCGGGCATGAAGCCCGGAATCTCCTCGTGCGAGATCGTCACCTGCTTGTTCGGCGCGTCGACGGACTGCACGAAGCCAGTCACTTCGTAAGTCTGTTCGCGCTCGAGGCCGCAGGCGGCGAGCGCGAGCACGAGGGCGGCGACGAAGGCGGCGCGCATCAGGTGACACGCTCCCGTGTCAGCGGGACGACGTTCGTCTCGCCGCGGTCCTGGCGCGCGCTCTCGCGGTACCAGCGGAAGAAGTGCGCGGCGAGATTGATCCAGATCACGAAGCCCGCAGGCACCCACATGATCATCCCGCCGATCTGCTGATCGATCGTCGGCGAGATGTCCCAGATGCGCGGCGCGATCGCGTACGCCGGATACAGAACGCCGGTCGCGAACGTCAGCATCATGCCCAGGATCTTCATCGGGATCGGAAGCAGCAGGAGATAGATCAGCTGGAACACCATCGGCGCACGCAGCTCGCGCGCGGGCGCCAACGTCGGCCACCACGCCATCGTCGCGGTCACGATGAAGAGCAAGTGCTCGAAGATGTGCACGTCGAGGTCGACGAGCGTCGCGTTGTAGAGCGGCGGCAGGTGCCAGAGCAAGAGAGTCCCGTTCCAAGCGAGAAACGCGACGGTCGGGTGACCGAGGAACAGCGCGACGCGCCGCACCGGCGCAGGTCGCACGAGATAGCGCACGAGCCAACCCGGCGTGCCGATCAGGAGCAGCGGCGGCGCGAGCAAAGTGATCATCAGGTGCTGGATCATGTGCGCGGAGAAGAGATACGAGTCGGACAGGTCGTGCACGGGCCCGGTGAGCGCCACGAAGAGCACGACCGCGCCAGTCACGAACGAGAGCCACTGCTCGAACGGCACCGCGGGACCGAGCCCGCGCAGCTCGCGCAGGGGCCCGATCGCGAGCGCGTAGAGCGCGAGCAGCGCGGCGACGCCGAACGGAATGCTCGGGTGGACGCTCCACTCGCCGAGCGCCGCATGCCCCGACGCCCAGATCGCGCCCATGAGCACACATCCGACGACGAGGCTCGGGTGGGGGAGGGCGCGCGACATGGCGCGAGTCTAGAAGCCCAGCACTCGCGGGGAAAGGTACGCACCGAGCTGGTCCACGGCGATGCGCTCCTGCTGCGTCGTGTCGCGCTCGCGCACGGTGACCTTGTGGTCCTCGAGCGACTCGAAGTCGAACGTCACGCAGAACGGCGTGCCCACTTCGTCCTGCCGCCGGTAGCGTTTGCCGATACTGCCCGAGACGTCGAAGTCGAGCGCGAAGCGCCGGCGCAGATCGGCGGCGAGCTTCTCGGCCGGCTCGGAGAGCTTTTTCGAGAGCGGCAGGAGCGCGACCTTGATCGGCGCGAGCTGCGGCGTGAAGCGCAGCACGACGCGCTTCTCGCCGCCGACCTCGTCCTCCGCGTACGCGCTCGAGAGCAGCGCGAGCAAAGTGCGATCGACGCCGACGGAGGTCTCGATCACCGTCGGGGTGTAACGCTCTTTGGTGTCGGGGTCGGTGTAGGACTGATCCTTGCCCGAGTGCTCGCTGTGCTGGCGCAGGTCGAAGTCACCCCGGTGGTGCACGCCTTCCAGCTCGTGCCAGCCGAAGGGAAACTCGAACTCGACGTCGTACGCCGCCTTCGCGTAGTGCGCGAGCTCGTCCGGACCGTGCGCCTTCCAGCGCAGCTTCGCCTTGTCGAGGCCGATCGACTCGTGCCAGCGCATGCGCACCTCGCGCCAGCGCTCGAACCAGTCCATCGCCTCCGCCGGCGGAGTGAAGAACTCGAGCTCCATCTGCTCGAACTCGCGCGAGCGGAAGATGAAGTTGCGCGGCGTGATCTCGTTGCGGAACGCCTTGCCGATCTGCGCGATGCCGAACGGCGGGCGCATGCGCGCCGAAGTCATCACGCGCTTGAAGTCGAGAAAGATCGACTGACACGTCTCTGCCCGGAGATACGCGTCGCCCGCGGTGTCGTCGGACGCGCCGACGCGCGTCTTCAGCATCAGGTTGAACTGGCGCGGCTCGGTGAGATCGTGCTTGCCACTCTCGGTCGCCGGGCAGCGATCGTCGGCGTCGATCTGTCCCGCGCGGAAGCGGCGCTTGCACGCGCGGCAGTCGACCATCGGGTCGTGGAAGTTCGCGACGTGACCCGATGCGACCCACGTCTGCGGGTTCGCGATGATCGATGAGTCTAGACCGACGACGTCGTCGCGATCGCGCACCATCGTCTGCCACCACGCGCTCTTGATGTTGGCCCGCAGCTCGACGCCCAGCGGCCCGTAGTCCCAGAAGCCGGCGATGCCGCCGTAGATCTCGCTCGACGGATAGATGAAGCCGCGATTCAGACAGAGCGCGACGAGCTTTTCCATCAGATCCATGGGCCGGCGACTATCCCAATGACGCGTTTCAGTGTCAACCAACGAGGCGGGACAGCAGCGCGACGACGGCGGTCTCGACGCGCAGCACGCGCGGTCCGAGTCCGACCGCCCGCGCGCCCCCGTGCTCGAGCGCGGCGATCTCCTCGTCGAGAAACCCGCCCTCGGGGCCGAGCACGAGCGCACAGCGCGGCGGCGCTCCGATCTCGACGGGCGGGTGACCCGGGTGCGCCGCGAAGATCGGCGCTCCGGGCGCGAGCGCCGGCAGTGTCTCCGCGACCAAGCGCCGAAAGCTGTGCACGAGCTCGATCTGCGGCACGCGTGTGTCGCCCGCTTGCTCGAGGCCGAGCAGGAGCTGCTCGCGCAGCGCGTCGGGCCGGAGCGCGGAGCTCTGCCAGTAACTCTTCTCGACGCGCGCGCTAGCGAAGAAGACGAAGCGCTTCACCCCCAGCGCCGTCGCCTGCTGCAGGACTTTGCGCAGGCTCGGCGGCCGCGGCAGCGCCACTGCGAGCGCGGCGCAGTGCGGCGGAGGCGGCTCGCGCTCCAGAGTGACTTCGAGCTCCAGCGCGTCGTCGTCCAGGCTCACGATGCGGCCACGCCCGACCCGATCGTCGAGCTTGCCGACGGCGAGCTCGTCGCCCGGCTTCGCGCGGAGTATCTCGCGCACGTGGCGCAAGCGGCGGCCCGCCACGCGCACGCGCCCCCCCGCCGTCTCATCGCTCTCGTCGAAGAGCAGAACGTTCAACATTCGCGAGTGTAAGATCTGCGCGCGATGCGTGCGTGGGTGCTGCGAGAGCCGGGGCCGATCGAGCGCGCGCCGCTCGCGCTGCGCGAGCTCCCCGATCCGGCGCCGGGTCCCGGTGAGATCGCGGTCGACGTGTCGGTCTGCGGGCTGTGTCGCACCGACCTCCACGTGGTCGAGGGTGAGCTCGCGCCGACTCGCGCCGAGATCGTGCCCGGACATCAGATCGTCGGCCGCGTGTCTGCGCTGGGCGAGGGCGCGCGCCGCTTCGAGCTCGGCGCGCGCGTCGGCGTCGCGTGGCTCTGGCGCGCGTGCGGCGCGTGCGCGTACTGCGCGCGCGGCGACGAGAACCTGTGCCGCTCGCCCGCGTTCACCGGCTGGCACGAGAACGGTGGCTTCGCCGAGCGCGTGCGCGCGCGCGAGGATTTCGCGTACGCCTTGCCCGAGTCACTCGACGACGAGTCCGTGGCGCCGCTCCTGTGCGCGGGGATCATCGGCTTCCGCGCGCTCCGGCGCAGCGGCATCCGCGCCGGCCAGAAGCTCGGGCTCTACGGCTTCGGCTCTTCGGCGCACATCGCGCTGCAGGTCGCGAGACACTGGGGCTCGCGCGTCTTCGTCGTGACTCGCGAGGCGTCTCACCGCGCGCTGGCACTGGAGCTCGGGGCGGAGTGGGCGGGCGATCTCGACGCGCGCCCGCCCGAGAAGCTCGACGCGTCGGTGCTGTTCGCGCCCGTGGGCTCGCTCGTGCCGACCGCGCTCGAGGCGCTCGCGCCCGGGGCGACGCTCGCCTGCGCGGGCATCCACATGAGCGACGTGCCGGCGCTCGACTACGCGAGACACCTCTTCGAGGAGCGGACGCTGACGAGTGTCACGGCGAACACGCGCGCGGACGGGCGCGAGCTGCTCGCCCTAGCCGCCCGGATCCCGCTGCGCCCGCGCACGACGGCCTTCGAGTTCGCGGGCGTGAACGAAGCGCTCGCGGCGCTGAAGAGCGGGCTCATCGCGGGCTCGGGGGTGTTGCGGGTTCGGCGCGCAGGCGCTCCGCCGTGAGCTCCACCTCGCGCATCGTGCGCAGCAGGTTCTCGCCGAGCACCTTGGTCACGACCTCCTCCGACCAGCCGCGGGCGAGCAGTCCGCGAGTCACGTTCGGCAACAGACTCACTTCGTCCAGGCCGACCGGAAAGCTCACGACGCCGTCGAAGTCCGAGCCCAGACCCACGTGGTCTTCGCCCGCGACGCGCAGCGCGTGGTCGAAGTGGTCGAGCAGCTTCTCGAGCGAGCCCTGCGGCACGGGGTCGGCCGCGGCGATCGCCTTCATGGCCTCGCTCATGGCGCGCAGGTCGCCGGAGTACTTCTCGCGCAGCGCGCCGAGCTCGGTCGCGTGGCGCGAGAACCACTCCGCGATGCGCGGGGCCGCCTCGGGATCGTTGTATCCCGGGTAGTAGTTGATCATCACCACGCCGCCCCTTGCGGCCAGCGCGCGCAGCATGTCGTCGGTCAGATTGCGCGGATGGTCGAAGATCGCGCGGCACGAAGAGTGACTCGCGATCACGGGCGCCTGCGACGCCTTCAGCGCGTCCCAGAACGTCTGGTCCGAGACGTGCGAGACGTCGACCATCATCCCGAGCCGGTTCATCTCGTGCACGACCTCTACACCGAACGGTGTGAGCCCGCCGTGACCCGGAGGCAGCGGCTGGCCCGTGCCCGAAGAGTCTGCCCAAGAGGTGTGGAACGCGTGAGTCAGCGTCATGTAGCGGACGCCGAGGCGATAGAAGTCGCGCAGGATCGACAGCTTCTCCTCGATCATGTGCCCGCCCTCGACGCCGATGAGCGAGACGAGCTTGCCCTCGGCGACGCCGCGGCGGATCGAGGCGACGTCGGTGGCCACGACCACGTCACTCGGGTAGCGGCGCGCGAGCTCCCACACGGCGTCGATGCGCTCCATCGCTTCGCGGATCGCGCGACCGTCGCCCGGAACGTTCCCGACCCAGATCGACCAGAACTGAACGTCGAGCCCGCCCTCGCGCGCGCGCGGCAAGTCGATGCGCACGTCCGACTTCGCGTGGCGCGCGGCGAAGTCGAAGTCCGGCGACTGGAAGCGCGGGGTCGTGTCCGCGTGGGTGTCGAGCACGATCGCCTCGCGGTGCACGCGCAGCGCGCGGGCATCGGCATCCTCGACGGGCGCGCGCGCGCACGCCGAGCTCGCGCAGACCAGAAGCACTCCGAGCGCAGCTCTCCGTGTCACGAAGCGCACCTCCTCTTTCGGGTATCATGCGCCGCGCGGGAGGGGACGCGCATGACGACGGCTCCGAATTGGAACTTCGGTGACATTCTCGATGGGCTCGACGCCTCGTTTCCGGGCGACGCGCCGGCGTTGATCCACGGCGAGCGCACGATCACGTGGCGCGAGCTCGGTCGGCGGTCGAACAATCTCGCGGCGGCGCTGCGCGCGCGCGGCGCCGAGCCGGGCGACAAGGTCGCGTTCTATCTGCGCAACCGGCCCGAGTACACCGAGGCGCTCGCCGCCTGCTTCAAGGCGCGGCTCGTCCAGGTGAACGTGAACTACCGCTATCTCGACGAGGAGCTGCGCTACATCCTCGACAACTCGGACGCGAAGATCGTGCTCTTCGACGCCGAGTTCGCGGAGCGGGTCGAGGTGCTGCGCCCGCGCCTGCCGCGCGTCGCCGCGTGGATCCAGGTCGGGGACGGCCCGCAGCGCGGCGAGCCGTACGAAGCGCTCGCCAGCGCCGGCGACGGGCGACCGCTCGGCATCCGGCGCAGCGGCGAAGACATGCTGTTTCTCTACACGGGCGGCACCACCGGCATGCCCAAGGGCGTGATGTGGGCCGCGAACGATCTCTGGCACGCGCTCGGCGCGGGTGCGAACGCGCCGGCGAACGGCGGGGTCGCGCCGGCGACGCTCGAGCAGCACGTCGCCAACGCCGTGAAGGCCGGCTCCACGACGCGCCAGATTCCGTGCTGCCCGCTGATGCACGGCACGGGTCTGTTCACCGCGATCGGCACGCTCGTCGCCGGGGGCTGCGTGATCACACTCACCGGCAACAAGTTCGAGCCGGTCGAGCTGTTCGACACCGTGCAGCGTCACAAGGCGAACTCACTCGTGATCGTCGGCGACGCGTTCGCGAAGCCGATGCTGAACGCGCTCGACGAGAACCCGGGTCGCTGGGACCTGTCGTCGGTGAAGCTGATCGTCTCGTCCGGCGTGATGTGGAGCACCGAGGTGAAGAAGGGCCTCCTGCGCCACAACCCCGGCATGCTCCTGACTGACTCGTTCGGGTCGTCGGAAGCCGTGGGCTTCGGCGTCTCGGTGATGTCGGCGGCGGGCGAGG
>Ga0326730_1000005_pt1 | contig 65874 bp, 58 predicted proteins | sample MHFSIPfraction_3_FD_207740 | JGI IMG/M metagenome (GOLD analysis project Ga0326730, IMG submission 207740) | Lab enriched peat soil microbial communities from Michigan Hollow, Ithaca, NY, United States - MHF7AN SIP fraction | ecosystem: Environmental > Terrestrial > Soil > Wetlands > Peat...
TGCCCTGCATCAGACCGGCGGCCCAGGTTTCCGTCTCATCGGCCGCGCGGTCCCACGACAGACCTTCCGCAAACGACCGGGCCTGGCGACCGAGCCGCTCGACCAGCGCCGGGTCGGAGGCGAGCTCCAGCATCCGCGCTGCGAGGGCTCCGGCGTCGGCATGAGGCACCAGGTATCCGGTCTCGCCATGCCGCACCGAATCGCGGAGCCCGGGACTGTCCGAGGCGAGCGACGGGGTTCCGCACGCCGCCGCCTCAACGTTGGTAATGCCCCACCCTTCCTTAGGCGACGGGAACACGTTCGCCCAGCTGCTCCGGAACAGCCGGACCTTCTCCACCTCGCTCACGAACCCCAGAAACCGCACCGAGTCCCGCAAGCCGAGCTCCCGGCAGAGCGCTTCGAGCCGGGGCTGATCCTCGCCCCGGCCGGCGATGTCCAGCCGGATATCGGGCCTCCGGGCACCCGCCAGCGCCACCGCCCGAAGAGCGTACTCGACCCCCTTGTACCGGCGCAACCGGCCGACGTACACAAAGGAAGGTGACGCTGTCCGGGCCACGGCCGGATCCGGGGTGAAGGCCCGGGCATCCACACCGGGATAGATCACCGTGATGCGAGACTGATCCACGCCGCGGGCAACGAGATCGGCCCGGGTGCTCTCGCTGATCGCGTGAAACCACGCCCGGCGGTACGCCCACGGCAGGGGGCGCTCCAGCAGCCAGACCAGGGTGGCCGACGGCAGCGAGGCCTCCTGGAACACCGTGCTCCCGAACAGGTGGGGCACGATCACTCCGACCGGTCGGTCGGTGAGACCCGCCAGAAACAGCGGGATCTTGTTGATATCCTCGACCAGGATGTCGGGCCGCTCGGCACGCAACGCGCGGCGCACCGCGCCCCGCCCGACCAGGGTGAACGAGTTGCGGCTGCCGTGCCGCTCCACCGCCATGCCGTCGACCACGGCCCTCGGCTCGGCACCGGGCCAGCCGGAGCACACCAGGCGCACCCGGTGGCCGCGAGCCGCCAGCCGGCCAAAGATCTCGTGCAGGTGGATCTCGGCCCCGCCGGCCTGCGGGTTGATCCGGTCCTGCCAATTCACAACCAGGATGTTCACAGCCGCCCGATCGTGTGCGCCACCCGGTCGAGCACTCCATTCACGAACGATGGGGCCTTGGCTCCACCAAACCAGTGCGCCAGCTGCACCGCTTCGTCGATCGCCACCTTGGGCGGCACCGCCCCGCGGAGCAGCTCGTGCACTCCGATACGCAGGATGTTGCGTTCCACCGGGGCGATACGCTCCAGCCGCCAGTTGTCCGACGCCTCGGTGGCGTGCCGGTCGAGATCGTCCCGCTCACGCAACACCGCATCGGCCAGCGCCTCGGCTCCGTCGTACACCGCCGGGTCCGGGCCGGTGAGCAGGGCCAGCCGGGTCACCGCGTCGTCCAGCGACCCGTGACCGATTTCCATGGAATACAGGATCTGGAGCGCCCGGGCCCGGGCCTTGGTCTCAGGCCGGAGCATGACGATTCCTGAGCTGGGCGAGGGCATCGGCCGACCGCAGCGCCGCCTCGGCGGCTTCGTAGCCCTTGTTCCCGGCCGCTCCGCCCGCCCGCGCCATCGCCTGCTCCATGGTGTCGGTGGTCAGCACGCCGAACGCCACCGGGAGCCCGTGGCGCACCGCCACCTCGGTGAGCCCCCGGGCGGCCTCGCCGGCGACGAACTCGAAATGCGCCGTCTCGCCCCGGACCACCGCCCCGAGCCCCACGATGGCGCTGTACCGACCGGTGCCGGCGGCGGCCGCGGCGGCTCCGCCCAGCTCGAAGGCGCCGGGCAACCACACCACGTCCACGTCGCCCTCCGGAAGGCCGGCATCCCGGCAGCAGGCGAGCGCGCCATCGAGCAGACGGGCGGTGACTCGCTCGTTGTACTGGCTGACCAGGATGGCCACGCGACCGGTGGGCCGAAGCTGGCCGCGGATTTCAGGCATGCGGTCAGTGAGCGAGAAAATGGCCGAGCTTGTCGCGCTTGGCGTCGAGGTAGGCCCGGTTCTCGTCATGCGGGTCGGTGAGCAGCGGAACCCGCTCGACGATCTCCAGCCCGTAGCCCTCGAGGCCCACCAGTTTCCGCGGATTGTTGGTCATCACCCGGATCGAGGAGAGCCCGAGATCGCGCAGAATCTGGGCGCCAATGCCGTAGTTGCGCAGGTCTGGCGCGAAGCCCAGACGCTGGTTGGCCTGGACCGTGTCGTGGCCCTCGTCCTGCAGCGCATAGGCCCGGATCTTGTTGTGCAGCCCGATTCCGCGCCCCTCCTGGTCCAGGTAGACGATTGCCCCGGCGCCCTCCTCGGCAATCCGCTTCATGGCCGCGTGCAGCTGCGGCCCGCAGTCGCACCGCTGCGACCCGAAGACGTCTCCCGTCAGGCACTTCGAGTGCATCCGGACCAGCACGTTCGGTGTCCCGGCGATGTCACCCATCACCAGGGCGATATGCTGCGCCCGGTCGACGTCGTTGGCGTAGGCGATGATGCGGAACTCGCCGAATTCCGTGGGGAGCCGCGCCTCCGCGTCGCGGTGCACCAGCTGCTCGTTGGTCAGCCGGTGCGCCACCAGCTGCGCGATAGTCACGAAGGTGAGGCCGTGCTGCCGGGCAAACTCCTCCAGCTGCGGCCGCCGGGCGGGCGAGCCGTCCTGGGTGAGGATCTCGCAGATCACGCCCGCGGGGTACAACCCCGCCAGCCGCGCGAGGTCCACGGCGGCTTCGGTGTGACCGACCCGCTGCAGCACGCCGCCGGGGCGCGACCGGATGGGCTGGATGTGGCCCGGGCGGCGGAGGTCGGAGGCCACTGTGGACGGGTTGATCGCCACGTGAATGGTCTTCGCCCGGTCGGAGGCCGAGATGCCGGTGGTCACCCCAAACCGGGTCGAGGCGTCGATGGTCACTGTGAACGCCGTCCGCTGCGCCTCGGTGTTCTGCGCCTCCATCTGATGCAGCGCGAGCTGCTCGCAGCGCTCGGGCAATAGTGCGAGACAGACCCAGCCCCGGGCGTGGGTGATCATGAAGTTGACCATCTCCGGCGTGACGAGCTCCGCCGCGCAGATCAGGTCGCCCTCGTTCTCCCGGTCCTCATCATCGGCCACGATGATGGGTTTGCCGTTGCGAAGGTCCTCTATGGCCTGGTTGATCGTACCGAAAGTCATGCGGTCAGTTCCGAGTTCCGAGTTCCGATTTCCGAGTTCTTTGTCGCCGAGTCCACTCGTAGCCCGGAACTCGGAACTTGAAGCCGTTACTTCTCCATCCGCGGCGCAAGCAGTGCGTCGACGTACTTCCCAATGGTGTCGGCTTCCAGATGCACCCCGTCTCCGGGTTGCCGCTGGCCGAGGGTAGTGTGCTGAAAGGTAAACGGGATGAGGGAGAGCTGGATGACTCCCGGCCGGGGGACCGCGTTCACTGTCAGGCTGACGCCGTCCACCGTGATCGAGCCAAGCGGGATCGAGACCCGGGCCACTTCGGCCGGGACCCGGACGTCGATGAGCCAGGCGTCTGCGCGGGGCTCCACCGCCAGCACTTCCCCGATCCCGTCCACATGCCCCTGCACCAGGTGTCCGCCCAGGCGGTCTCCCACCCGCAGCGCCCGTTCCAGGTTCACCCGCCGTCCCCGGGCGTATTCACCGAACAGGGTCCGCTCGAGCGAGGTGCGCACGACGTGGACCTGGAACCAGCCCTTCCCGATCTTCTCGGCGGTGAGGCAGGCGCCGTCCACCGCAATGCTCTCCCCCCGCTTGAGGCCCTTGTAGCGCGCCCCGAGTCGGAGCGTCAGCCCGGCTGGGGCCAGCCGCGCCTCGCGCACGGTGCCGACCGCGGTCACGAGTCCGGTAAACATGGCTCCCGATCCACCACCAGCAGGGTGTCCTGTCCCAGCGCCCGGCGCTCCACCACCTGCCAGCGCTCCGCCTCGACCAGTGTGGTTCCCGGAAGCCCGCTGACGGCGGGAACCCCGGAGTCGCCCAGCCAGACCGGAGCCTGAATCCAGTAGTACCGGTCCACCAGGTCCTGACTCAGCAGTGCTCCGGCCAGGCGTCCTCCCCCTTCCACCAGCAATGAGTCGATCCCCCGCCGGCGGAGCATGCCCAGCGCCTCGGGCAGCGAGGCGGCCCGCTCGACCTCCACCCCTGCCTCCGCCAGGTCGGCAAAGCGGGGAGAGGGGCGATGCGCCTCGGTGACGAGCAGGGTCGGGAGATCGTGGGCGCTCCGTACCATGGCCAGCGATTCGGGAATCTCTCCCTGCCGGCTGAACACTACCCGCATCGGGGGCCGGCGCGGCTCGACCGACCCGCGTACGGTGAGCGACGCGTCGTCGATCACGGCAGTATGCCCGCCCACGCCGATGGCGTCGAAGCCGGCCCGAAGCCAGTGGACGTAGTCGCGCGCCTGATCACCGGAAATCCAGCGCGAACGGCCGGTCAGGTCCGCGATCCGCGCGTCGAGAGTGGTGGCGAGCTTGAGCGCCACGAACGGCCGGTCGGGCTTCCGAAAGCGGTGGAAGAAGATCGCATTCTGGGCCCGGGCCTCTTCCTCCCTGAGCCCGAGGATCACCTCGATGCCGCCGGCCTGGAGCCGCTCCACGCCGCCAGTGGCCACCGGATTCGGGTCCGCGGCGGCCGCCACGACCCGGGCAATCCCGGCGGCGAGCAGCGCCTCGGTGCAGGGCGGCTGTTTGGCCTGGTGGTTGCACGGCTCCAGCGTGACGAACACGGTTGCGCCCCGCGCGGCGCTGCCGGCGCTGGCAAGTGCGGCCGTTTCCGCGTGCAGACCACCGAACTCCGCATGCCACCCTTCCCCGACGACCGCTTCACCCTGAAGCACCACGGCCCCGACCAGCGGATTGGGGGCGACTCGCCCCCACCCCCGCCAAGCCAGGTCGAGGGCCCGGCCCATCGCCTCGAAGTGGTTCACAAGCAGGAATTTACGCAATTCCGAGAGGAATGAGAAATCGATGTCACATCCACGCATGTTCGTGGGTTCCTTCACCTGGGCGCAACCGACCGCACATGCCCACCGCTGCCGCGCCGGCTGAGGGATTCGTGATCCGGAGAGAAGCAGACAGAAAGGCCAGTGCGACAAACTGGCCGGGTGTTTTCGACGCGCGCCGGCGCCGGATCGTCACGATGCTGGGGCTGGTCCTGTTCGTTACGGTCACCCGCCTGCCCGCGCTGCTCGCTCCCAAGGCCATCGACGACGAGCAGGTCTACTCGGTCGTGGCGACCGAAATGCTGCACGGCGGCCGGCCGTACGTGGATGCCATCGAGCGGAAGCCACCGCTCCTGTTCGAGCTGTATGAGGAGGTGTTCAAACTCGGCGGCGCCTACGACTGGCACGCGGTCCACGCGGTCATGCTGCTATGGACCCTCGCGACGATGGGCCTGTTGTATCTCATTGCCCGTCGGCTGTTCGACCCGGCCTCCGGGTTTTGGGCCGCACTGCTGTACGGCGTGTTCCTGCTGTGGGCCGACTACCGGAATCTCGCGCTGAACGGAGAGCTGCTGATGAATCTCCCGGTCACCGCGGCACTGGCCCTTGCGTTCGCTCGAGGTCGCTCGCAGATCCGCCCCGAGTTGCTCCTCGCCGGGGCGCTTGTGGCACTGGCCTTCCTGCTCAAGCAGCCAGCGGGCATCTCCGCGCTGGCCCTGGGGCTGTACCTGCTCCTGCCGGACTACCGGACCAGCCGGGGATTCCACTGGGGCCATTCGCTGCTGCATGGGGCACTGCTCACCATCGGCTTCACCGCCGTGTTTGGGGTGACCGCACTATTGCTCCAGCGGGACGGCATCCTGCGAGAGGCCATCTACTGGACAGTGCTGAACCACGACGTTCCCCTCGGCCCGGGCAGCTGGAGGTTCTGGCAGGGCGCGCTGGAACGGGGCGGATTCTTCCTGATGTCCACCCTTCCCCTTGGACTGGGCGCCGCGGAGTCCGTCATTCGGGGGATGCGGGAGCGAGGCATCTGGCGGGGACGGCGCGCCGAGTTCATCGGCCTGCTGCTCCTGCTCGGCGTGTCGCTGCTGGGAGTCGCCGCGAGCGGACAGTTCCTGTATCACTACTTCCTGCAACTGCTGCCGCCGCTGGTACTGCTCGCGGCACCGGTTTTCGCCCTGGTCTGGCAGGGCGCGGCGCTCGCTCTCCCGATCCTGCCGTCCCGTTGGCTGCTGGGGAGCTGGCTCGGCCTGGCGGCGGCAGTCTACCTGGTGGTAGACACCGTGGGCGTCGAGCGGCACGATACCCCGGGCGCGTCCGCCGTCTATGTGCGGGAGCATTCGAGCGCGACTGACCGGATCTTCGTGTGGGGCCAGGGGGACCGGTACACCGGCCTGTACCTCGACGCGGAGCGCCGACCCGCGGCGCGGTACATCGCGACCTATCCCCTGACCGGCCACATCTTCGGGGTGTGGGACTCGAAGCTCGACACCTCCGGCAGGATCGTGCCGGGGGCGTGGGACCGGCTCCAGGCCGACTTCAGCGAGCATCCACCGCGCTACATCATCGACACCGACGGGATCCTGCAGCCGCCGATCTACCCGATCGCGCGCTACCCCTTCCTGCGCGACTATCTCGCGCACAACTACCGTGCCGTGTACCGGGCCAGTGATGGGGTAGTGTTTGAACGCACAGTGGCGGAGGTGAAGCCAGCCGGCTAACAGAGTTCAGGGTAGGCGCCGCACAGCTGCGCGGCGTTCACGCCTCGGAACTCGGCACTCGGCACTCGGAACTGCTCTACAGACCGAGTGCCACGCCGAACCCGCCGTAGAACTGGCCGCCGGCCGGATCCATGCGCTGGAAGGTGGTGACGACGGCCTCCGCCTTGCCGACCAGGAACCCACCTTCACCCCAGATGGTCAGGGGGCCGACGTCGAACGCGACGTTGATCAGGGTGTTGATCCGCGAGGTACTGAGGTCGAGGGTGATCGTGGAGTCGGTGGAAGTGACCGGGTCCTCGAATGTCACCCGCCCCTTCCCCTTGATCAGGTCGATGCCCCCGCCGCCGGTGAGCTGCAACGGTCCGAGTTTCCCCCCCACCAGGAGCCTGGCGTTGATCGCGGAGAGAGTGGTGGACGCCGACATCAGGTCGCCCTGGCTGAGGTCGCCGAAGTGGATCGCAGGCATGTCCCGCTTCATGACGTTGAGCGACACGGTCGGCTTCTTCCCTCCCATGCTGAGTGCCGCGCGCAGGCCGAATCCCAGTCCCAGCCCGAGTCCTCCGATCCGGCGCGCGTTCTCATCCAGCCGGTACCGGCTCGAGGCACCCATCGGGACAACCACCGCCGAGCCCAGCAGGTCCACTGCGGCGGTCCCGACCGGCAGCTTCCGGCTCAGGATCCCGACGTCGAGGTCGAACCTCGGCATCGGCACCAGCAGGCGCTTGTCCGCGGGCACGGTGTCGGACGTCCCGTCGAACGAGGCGTCGGGAATCGTGACCCTCACCAGGCCGACACGCCCGGAGATCCGGAATCGCCCGAACTTTCCCAGGGCCAGCGCGGAGCCGGGCACCGGATTGCCCCCGCCGACCAGGGCGGCCTCGATGGGGAGAAACAGGGTGAGAGCGTCGGCCCCGGCCTGGCAGATCCGCCCGCCCTGGGTCGTGTCGGCGGGACAGCCGGGTGTCTGGGCCGCAAGGGGGGCCGCACCGAGGGCGAGGGCCGCTAAGGGAGCGAGGCAGTAGGGACGCATCGCCTCCAGTATCGGCCGGTGGGCGAGCAGAGTTGAGCGTCCCTGAACTGCGCACCACGGAGCCACGGAGTGAACGGAGGCTTCACGCAGGAATCAGTATGGGGTCTTTCGTTGCGATCCTTTGTGTTCCAGACCAAGTCTGTTTCTCCGTGCTTTTCCGTGGCTCCGCGGTGCGCAGTTAACGAGGCTGGCAAGGTGAGAGGCCGGGAAATAGAAGACGCGGGAAACAGGTGACGATCCCCGAATGACAGTCCAGTCTTGGGACAACGGAAGGCCTTCAGGAGGGTACAACGACAACTCTATTATTGAGTACTCCGTGGAGCCTCCGTGACCTCCGTGTCTCCGTGGTGCGCAGTTAACGGGCCTGGCTGAGTGAGAGGGCCGGGAAATAGAAGAGAGGCTTCACGGAGAAACGATCCTTTGTGTTCCAGAACAAATCTGTTTCTCCGTGCAGCCTCCGTGCTTTTCCGTGGCTCCGTGGTGCGCAGTTAACGAGGCTGGCCCGGTGAGAGGGCCGGGAAATAGAAGAGGCGGGGACCAGGTGACTGTCCCCGCCTCCGCTACGTGAAGTCGAACAACTAGAACGCGAGGGTGATGCCGCCGCCGGCGAACAACCGGCTCTTCGAGGGATCGTTGCCGGTGAAGGTGGTCTTGAGGTTCTGGTCCTTGCCGAACTGATATCCGGCCTCGGCACCGATCTTCACCACCGACATGTCCAGCGCGGCGGTCAGGAACGCCATGGTGCGGGTGTTGTCCATGTCAGTCTTCACATTGAGCGTGCCCGGCACGTTCTGGTTCTGGAAGCTGATCCGGGTGTCCCCGGTGTACTTGTCCCATCCCAGCCCGGCGCCGACGTTGAACAGCGACAGCTTGTAGCCAGCGACGGCGCGCAGGTTGGTAGCGTGCAGGTCCATGCTGAAGCTGTAGTTGTCGCCCCCGCTGGTGTTGCCGTAGGTGATCCGGGGAATGTCCCGGCGCATCACCGAGACCACGACCGAGGGAATGATCGCCCGGCCCGGGAGCACCCCTACCCGCGCGCCGTATCCCAGGCCGAGGGCGATGTCGCCGATCTTCCGGGCGTTCTTGTCGACCGAAAGGTTATCGACCACGTTGACCGGAATCAGCTGAGCGGAGCCCAACGCATCGATCGAGAGAAAGCCGTTTACGCCCTTGAAGATGCCGACCGCGGCCTCGACCAGTGGCGCCGGAGCAATGAGCTTGTCGGCCTGGCCCACCGTGGTGCCACCGCTGCCGTCATAGTTCAGATCCGGGGTGCGGAGCCGCGTGGCGTTGACCCGGGCGGTTAAGGAGAAATGGCCGAAGCCCCCCAGCCCGCTCACGCTGCCCAGGACCGGGTTGCCACCACTCACCAGCAGCCCGGCCACCGGGTGAAACAGCTCGGCCCCGTCGATCGCGGCGTTACAGACGTTGATGTTCTGCTGGCTGGCGATAATCAGGGGCTGATTGCACTCCGGGTAGGCCTGCTGGGCCAGGAGCGCGGCCGGTGCCGCGGCAAGCGCGGCAAGGACAACGAGGGAACGACGCATCGGAACCCCGGTATGTGAAGGCTAAGTGGTGAAGCGCACCCCCTTCGGGCCCCGGCGAATCTCGCCCAGAACCCAGGTTGGCACGCCGGCGGCACGGGCGGCGCTTTGAACCTGGTCCACCGCGGCCTTCGGGAGCACGGCGATCAGGCCGACTCCGAGGTTGAAGACATCGCGCATTTCCTCGAGCGACACCTTCCCCGCCTCCTTGAGCAGGCGGAAGAGCGGAGGCCACGTCCAGCTCGCGGAATCCACTACCGCCTCGCACTGCTCGGGCAAGATGCGGACCAGATTTCCGGGGATCCCACCCCCGGTGATATGTGCAATCCCGTGCAGCCGCGAGATGACCGGCATCACTGCCGCGCTGTAGCTCCGATGGACCGCGAGCAGGGCGTCGGCCACGGTCTGTCCCGTATCTCCAAGCTGGTCAGACAGTTGCATCTTCATGACCTCGAAAAGCACGCGCCGGGCAAGGGTGTATCCGTTGGTGTGCAGCCCGGTGGACGTGTACCCGAGCAACGTGTCACCAGGCTGAATGCGATCACCGTGAAGCGCCTCGTCCTCCTCCACCGCACCGATGATCGTGCCGGCCAAGTCGAAGTTGCCGGGCTGGTAGAGTCCGGGCATCTGTGCAGTTTCCCCGCCTGCGAGGGCCATCTGGTGGACCCTGCATCCGCGGGCCACCCCCTCGACGATGCCGGCGATCTGCTGCACCGTCAGGGCCGCCCCGGCGACGTAGTCCATGAAGGCGATCGGCCGGGCCCCGTGAACCAGGATGTCGTTGACGCTGTGATTCACCAGGTCCTCTCCCACCGTATCGAAACGCTGCGCCTGCAGCGCCACCAGCACCTTGGTCCCCACTCCGTCGGTGCTCATGACCAGCACCGGCTTCCGCATCCCAGCCGGCACTCGCACCATTCCGCCGAATGCTCCGACCTGGCCGACCGACAGCGGCGTCCGGGTGCCGGCGACCAGTTCCCCGATCCGCGCCTTCGCTGCCTCGGCGCTGTGCAGGTCGACACCGGCCGCGGCGTATTGCCGGTCGCTCATGCCAGCGCCTCTGCGATCTCGAAGTGGGTCAGGTCCTTGAACCGGCTGACCCGCTCGTGCAGCGCCGCCGGAGTCACGTCATCGAACCCGCCGATGCTGAACTGCGAAACGGCGAACGAGCCCATGGCCGAGCCGTAGACCATGCCGCGGCGAAGCCCCGCGCTGCTGGTGTCGCCGGTCCGGGCGATATAGCCCAGGAATCCGCCGGCGAAGGCGTCTCCCGCACCGGTCGGATCGAACACCTCCTCGAGCGGATACGCCGGGCAGAAGAAGGACTGGCCGGCTTCCACCAGCAGCGCGCCGTGCTCGCCACGCTTCACCACCACGCGCCGGGGCCCCCGTGCGAGGACCCAGCGGGCCGCGCGATGCACGTTCCAGTCGCCGGAGAGCTGGCGGATCTCCTCATCGTTGATGATCAGCAGGTCCACCCGCTTGAGCACTTCGAGCAGCCGCTCGTGCGCGCTCTCGATCCAGTAGTTCATGGTGTCGCAGGCGACCAGCTTGGGCTGGCGGATCTGGTCGAGCACCCCGAGCTGCAGGTCGGGGTGGATGTTGCCGAGGAACACGTAGGGGGTGTCGGCGAAGCCGCTGGGAAGTCTGGGATTGAAGTCGGCGAACACCCCGAGCCGGGTCTCCAGCGTCTCCCGGCTGGCCAGGTCGAAGGAGTACTTCCCCTTCCAGCGAAAGCTCTCTCCCTTGGCCCGCTCCACCCCGCTGAGGTCCACGCCCCGGAGGCGCAGCTTGTTCAGCTCATCCATCGGGTAGTCATCGCCTACGACGCCGACCACCCGGACCCCGGTGAGCAGGGACGCGGCAGTGCTGAAATACACGGCGGATCCGCCCAGGGCATCGGTGACGCCGCCGAAGGGGGTGACGATCGAGTCGAGGGCGACGCTACCCACCACTAGCAGCTTCATCTGGTCACATCCGATCAGGGGCGGAGAGGCCGAGCAGGCCGAGGCCGTTTGCGAGCACGATGCGCGAGGCGCGGGCCAGCGCGAGCCGCGCCGCTTCGGTCGCCGGGGGCTCGCCCAGGACCCGGCACTTGTGGTACCAGCCGTGGGCGACCCGCGCGAGGTCTTCCAGATAGTCGGTGACGCGGTGCGGTTCCCGGACCCGGGCAGCCTTGGCCACCACCTCGGGGAACACCGCCAGCTTCTTGAGCAGCTCCAGATCTTCGGCCGCGACCAGCGCCTCGAGCGCCACGTCGCCGCCGGCCGACTCCGGCGCCTGGCCCGCCACCCGGAAGATGCCGCTCATCCGGGCGTGGGCCATCTGCACATAGAAGATCGGGTTCTCGTCGGTCTGTTTGCGCGCCAGGTCCACATCGAAGGTGAAGGGAGACTGGCCCGGGCGCATCATGAAGAAATACCGGGTCGCATCGACGCCCACCCAGTCCACCAGCTCGCCCAGGGTGACGAATTCCCCGGAGCGCTTGGACATCCGCACCTCTTCCCCGCCCTTCACCACCTTCACCAGCTGGACCAGGGCAACCTCGAAGAAGTCGTCGCCATAGCCCAGCGCCCGGAGCGCCGCCCGCATGCGAGGGATGTAACCGTGGTGGTCGGCGCCCCAGACGTCGATCACCCGGGCAAAGCCCCGCTCGTGCTTGTCGATGTGATAGGCGATATCAGGCACGAAATAGGTGAGCGACCCGTCGCTCTTCCGGAGCACCCGGTCCTTGTCGTCGCCGAAGGCGCTGGTCTTGAGAAAGAGGGCGCCGTCCCGCTCCTCGGTCAGGCCGCGCTCCGCGAGGAGAGCCAGTGCCGACTCCACCTTGCCGGCGTCGCGCACCGCCTGCTCGGAGGACCACAGGTCGAACACCACCCTGAGGCCGCGGAGCAGATCCTCCTGCTCCTGCCGGATGAGTCCTGGTGCAACCCGGCAGCGGGCCAGCCCAGCGGCTTCCGGCAGGGAGCCGAGGTCGGGCTGCTCGCGCAGCAGCTGCTGGGCCAGCTCCACCAGGTAACCTCCGTGGTAGCCGCCCTCGGGGATCTCCGCCGGCCGGCCCGCCTGCTGCTTGACCCGGGCCCAGAGACTCTCGATCACCCGCTCGATCTGGACCCCCGCGTCGTTGATGTAGAACTCGCGGGTCACCCCGTGGCCGGTCCATTCGAGCAGCGCGGCGATGCCGTCACCGATCACCGCGCCGCGGCCATGACCCACGTGGAGGGGTCCGGTCGGATTGGCGGAGACGAACTCGACGTTCACCCGCAGCCCGCCGCCGAAATCCTGGCGGCCGTAGCGCGCGCCGGCGGCAATGATGGTGGAGAGCAGGCTGGCCAGCGCGTCCTGGGCCAGCCAGAAGTTGATGAACCCCGGCCCGGCGATCTCCGTCTTCGCCACCACCTCCCGGGGAATCTGCAGCATGCCGATCGCGCGCTCGGCGAGGGCGCGGGGATTGGTCTTAAGCTGCCGGGCGAGGATCATGGCCAGGTTGGTCGAGAGATCCCCGTGGCCCGCATCGCGCGGCCGCTCCAGCACGACCGCCGCCCCGTCGCCCCCAAGCGCCGCGGCAACTCGAGCGAGCTCGGCCCGGATGATGGCCTCGCTCACTCCCTGGCCTTCCTGGAATGAGGCTTCGCCTTGTGGGGCTTGTCGCCGGTCGGCTTCTCGCCGGTAGCCTTGTCGGCGGGCGCCTTGTCGCCCGTCGCCTTGTCCCCCGTCGTCTTGTCGCCTGTCGCCTTGTCGCCTGTCGCCTTGTCGCCTCCTGCCTGGTCGCCTGTCGTCTTCTCGCCCGTCCCGGCCTCCGTGTCCTTGCGGGGGCCCTTCCCGTCCTTGCCGTAGTCCGTGATGTAGAAGCCGGAGCCCTTGAACACCAGCCCGGCCCCCCCGGAGATCTGCCGGGTGGCCATCCGACCGCATACCGGGCACTTGGCGCGGGGCTTGTCGGTCATCTTCTGGAACAGCTCGAACTCATGCCCTTCCGGGCAGAGGTATTCGTACGTCGGCATTGGTCTGCTAGGTCCTAAGAGAAACAGGCGCAATATCTTAGCGGACAACACCCGGCGATTCAAGGACAGAGACACGGAGGACACCAGAGATCACAGCGGAACAAACGGGAACAGCAACGCAGAGACGCGGAGAACGCAAAGGCCGCAGAGAAGAATCAGAGGTTGTTCACAACCCTTCGGACTCCTCGCCACAGGAGCGGAGTATTGACGTTGATGACGAGTCCGAGCGGTTTGCGCGCCAGACGAAGGTAGGTCAGCAACTGCACGAGGTGAATCTCGGAGAGCACCTCCACGGCCTTCAGTTCGACAAGCACCAAGTCAGCCACGACGAGGTCGACTCTGAAGGCGCCCCTGACAACCACCCCTTTGTAACGGACATCGAGGGTTTGCTGCCGATTGAACTGGAGATCGCGGAGTGTCAGCTCACGACACAGGCACTCCTCGTACGCCGACTCCAGAAGACCCGGCCCCAGAAGCCGGTGAACTTCCACCGCTGCGCCGATAATCCGCTCGGAGAGCCGGTTTGGTTCCTCTGCGATCTCTGCGTCCTCTGCGCCTCTGCGTTGAGCCACTCCGGCACCCGGCCTCGAGACGGGGGTGGCGCCAAGATGCCGGACCAGTGTCAACCGGCGATCAAATCATCCCCCCAGCCGGATCTTGCGGATTGCTCGATCGAGCGCGGCGACCACATCGGGGGTAACGCTCTTCTTCCGCTGCGTTTCCAGCACCGGGAGAGCGCCCTTGGCCGATTTCCCCATCGCGCCGAGGGCGTCGGCGGTCGCGATGAGCAGGTCGTGTCCGCCCTCCAGCTCGTCGCCGGCCTCGAGCACCTTGACCAGGTCGGTGACCGCCTTGCGGCCCTCGCTCCCCATCAGGCGCAGCGCCCGCGCGGCCTCGAGCCGTACCGGCATCGAACCCGCCCGCATGGCGGAGCCAAGCGGCGGCGCCGCCTTCGACCCGATCCCGGCGAGCGCCTCCGCCGCCACGTCGCGGAGTGAGTCGGAGCCGTCGTAGAACACCGAGATCACCAGCGGCACGGCATCGGTGGCAGCGCTCCTGAGCCGCCCCAGCGCGTACACCAAGTTCTGCACCCGGACCCGCTGCCCCGGCTCGGCGAGCGTCGGATCCCGGCGGAGCTCCTCCCCCAGCGCGCGGGTGAGCGGCTTGGCGGCCGACCGGGCGGCCGGCCCCAACCGGCCGATGGCCCAGGCCGCGGAGGCGCGCACCCAGAGCGAGTCGTCCTCCAGCAGTCGCGCGAGGCCCGCGACGACATCCTTGCGGCCTCCGCCGATCGCCCCGATCACTTCGGCAGCATTGGCACGAACCCATGGGTCGGGCGACTTGAGGGCGGGCAGTACCACCGGCAGCACACCCGGGCCGAGTGCCTCCAGCGCCCGGCGCGCGGCCTCCTGATTGGGGCGGACGTCGTCCGCCAGGACCACCGTCAGGGCCGATCCCGCATCGCGCGCGGGCGGACCGATCCTGCGGAGCGCCTCCACTGCCCAGAAGCGGACCTCGGTGTTTTCGTCCCGGCTGGCGCGGACCAGGACGGGCACCGCCGAGACCGCGCCGGGGCCCAGGGCGGCAATCGCCTTCACCGCTTCGCGCCGCAGTTCGGGGATGTAGTGTTCGGTCTGGATGACCCACTCGGCCAGGGGGCGTCCCCGGGTGAAGGGCTGCGCGCGCGCGCCCTGGGCGAGGAGGGTCTGGGAGGAGCAGAACAGGACGAGGAGAACGGCCGGGACCGACCGTCGGGACCTCGCCGCTGGCAGGCGGACGCGATCGCGACTGAACCGCATGACGGAACCCCCCACGTGGGGTGGTGTCCCGTCCATGGGACAGATTTGGAGATCCGCACAAAAACCGCTGCTTCGAACATACCGCCCGGGTAGTGACTGGGCCAGCAGGCCTTGACGGAGCGGCGACCCCGGCGTTTATCCATGCCCGACCGCCACCGGAGCAACAGCGTGAAGGCCTTCCCCTGCTTGTTCGCCGGCTGCCTGGTCTCGGCCCCCGGGGTGCTTGCCGCGCAGAACTACCGCGAGGTCGAAGAGGACCTGCCGCCCCGTACGCTGTTCGGCATCAATCTCCAGTTAGGGGTCCCCCAGGGCGAGTTCGCGGATTTCGTGCAGACCGGTTACGGCGTCGGGGGCAATCTCACCTTCTTCCTTGACGAGCGGGGCCGGACCGGAATCCGGATCTTCGGCTCCTGGATCGAGTATGGCAGGACCACCGAACAGGTCCCTTTCCCCGGGCTGCCTGGGATCGCGGTCGACCTGACCACGTCCAACAACATCTACAGCTTCGGAGTGGGACCGGAGTTCCACCTGGCCCGCGGAGGTATCCGCCCCTACGTGCACGGGGCCATCGGGCTGTCGAACTTCGCCACCCGGACCAGCGCCGAAGGGAGCGACAACACCGAGGCCTTCGCCAGCACGACCAACTTCAACGACTGGACCGTGGCGCTGTACGGCGGCGGCGGCTTGCAGTTCCAGGTTTCGCACGGCCGCAACCCCGTCTTCCTCGACGGCGGCCTCCGCTACCAGAGCCATGGCCGCACCCGCTATCTGCGCGAGGGCAGCATCCAGCCGGCACCCGGTGGCGGGGTGACCTTCGATCCGATCGAGAGCAAGACCGATCTGCTGGTCGTGCACCTCGGGGTGCAGGTCGGGATCTGAGGAGTGAGAAGTGAGAAGTGAGAGGGGCGGTGTGAGAAGGGAGAAGGAACGAGGCAGGGGGTGGCGCCACCCTTCCCCCTCCTCACTTCTCACTTCTCACTCCTCACTCCTCACTCAAAGCCTCACAGCAGCTTCTTCAGCATTCCCATCGCCTCACCCAGTCCGCCACCGAGACCCGCCAGCGGGTCCTGGCTCGGGATCTGGCCGTCGGGCGTGAGCTTGTCCACCACCGCCGGGAGGGTATGAGCGAGCTGCTGGCCGAGGGCGTCCGGCGCGATCCCCAGTTTCGCGGCCAGGGCCTGGAGCGTCCCTGGTCCAAGCACCTGCTGCAGCTGTTGGGCGGAAATGGGGAGATTCTGCCCGCTGCCGATCCAGGATTGGAGGATGTGGGCCAGGCCCGCCTGATTGAACAGCCTCGTCAATCCTGCCAGTCCACCAACCCCGCCCTGGCTGCCAAGCATCTGGGTGATTCCGTTGAGCAGATCGGCGTGCGAGGCCCCGCCCGGCGGCGTCGCGACGTTCTGTTGCAGGTGACCGAGGAGGTCGTCGAACAGGGCCATGGAAAACTCCAGTGCGGGAGTTTCAACATACACCGGTGCCGATTTCAGAGTTCCGAGTTCCGAGTTCCGAGTTCCGAGTTCCCGGTTCCGCGTCGGATCTTGCGGGCAGAGTCGCTCGGACTAGTCGGTGCGGAGGGCCCGGGCCGGATCGACGCTGGTCGCCCGGCGCGCGGGGACGTAGCAGGCGAGCCCCGCCACCACGAGAAGCAGCAGCAGGGCGAACAGCAGTACCCGCGGATCGCCCGGCGAGATCTGGTAGAGTGAGCCGCGCAACAACCGTGCGACCCCGAGCGATCCGACTCCGCCGAGCAGCAGCCCGGCGACCGGAAACACCATCCCCTCCCCGATGACCAGCCGGAGCAGCGAGCGTGGCTGGGCTCCCAACGCCATCCGGATACCCATCTCATGGGTCCGCTGGCCCACCGCGAAGGCCACGACCGCGTATATCCCCGCGGCCGCTAGCAGGAGCGCCACGGCGGCGAAGGCGCCGAAGATCGTGCTGTCGAACCGCTGGCGGGCCCAGGAGTTGCCAATCCGCTGTTGCAGCGTTTCCACCTCCACCAGCGGCAGATCGGGGTCGACCTGGGTGACCGCGCGCCGGATGCTGCCGACCACCGCGAGAGGGTCCCCCACAGTGCGCACCATCACCACTCGCGCCGCATAGGTGAACTGCTGGTAGGGGGTGTAGAACTCGGCTCGATTGTCGGCCGCGTCCAGGGGCTGGTAGACGACATCCCCGACGATTCCGACAATTTCCGCGCTCCGCTCCGGACGGTCGAAGTTGCTGCCGCCGCCGAACCAGATCCGTTGGCCGATCGGATCCTGGCCCGGCCAGAAGCGGCGCGCCGCGGTCTGGCTGATGATCGCCACCCGGGCACGGCCGGCGACGTCGCCGCTGTTGAACACCCTCCCGCGGAGCAACGGCACTCCAAGCACCTTGAAGTGATCCGGCCCCACGTAGTGCCGGAGGACCGGCGGCGCGTCGGCCGGCGTCAGGGGCGGCCGGCTTGCGATGATCAGGGTGCTGCGGGCTGAGCCGCTCACCGGGGCGCCCCCATCTACCGTGGCCGCCTCCACTCCGGGCACGGCGGCAATGGCCGCCAGCAGCCGGTGCACGAACTCCGGCGCCTGGTCAGTGGGGATCCTGGACTCGGAAGGCCGGACCCAGAAGGTCAACACCCCTTCCGCACGGACACCCAGATCGGTGCTTCGCATCCGCCGAAAGCTCTCGATCATCAGCCCACCCGCCATCAGGAGGAGCATGGCGAGGGCGGCCTCGACCGCGACAAGCACCCCCCGCAAGGAGACCCGCCGCAAGGTCGCCGCGTTCCGCGCCAAGCCACCCCCGTCCTTCAGGTCGGCGGCGACCTGAGGCCTCACCAGAGCGATGGCCGGAGCCCAGGAGACCAGCACGGCTGTGACGATGGTGAGCGCGGCGCCAAACAGGAGCGACCGTGGCCCGAACTCAGGCTCGGCAAAGGGGGAGAGGCTCCCATACAGACTCCTTGGACCCCACGCATCTGGAGGAATGTCCAGGCGCGGAGCGACCATCGAGGCGATCCAGACACCGGCGAGACAACCGGGGATCGCCAGCAGGACGCCCTCCGCGCCGAGGTGCCGGAGCCGCCGCCAGGTCGACCCGCCGATCGCAACCAGGATCGCGGCCTCCCTCCGGCGCGCGACGGCGCGCCCGAGCATGAGGTTGATCACGTTGGCGGAAGCCAGCAGGTGGAGCAACACCGCACCGGAGAGGAGGAGGGTCAGCGAGCGGCGAGTCACGGCGCTGACTCTCGCGCTGTTGAGCGACACGGCGGTTGTTCGCATCGACGCCGCGGGGTCCCCCTCCGAATCCGGCAGTTCCGACGCAATCCGATCCCCGATTGTCCGCAGCCGGTCCCGGGCCGCGGCCAGGGTAACGCCGGGACTCAACCGGGCTACCACGCTGATGAAGTGCTGGCCCGAAACCAGATAGTCGGGGTAGGTGAGGCGGGGTGCCATCGCCGCGGGTATCCACAGCTCCGCCGCGCCGCTCAGCCCCTGGAACCCGGAGCTCAAGACACCGACAACGGTCAGCTGCTCTCCGTTGATCCGCACCGCTCGGCCCACGATACCCGAGTCGCCTCCGAACCGCCGGCGCCACAAACCGTGTCCCAGGATGACCACCGGATGAGAGCCCGGCACCGAATCTTCCTCGGGCAGGAAGGTCCGTCCCAGAACGGGAGCGGCTCCCAGCAGCGCGAAGTAGTCGGTGGAGGTCACCTCCCCCGGCACGGCCTCGGGCTCACCCTCATAGGTCAGGGTGACCAGCGTGGGCGAGTAGTTGGCGGTCGTCGCCAGTCCGGTCGAGAGACGGCGCAACAACCGGATCGTGGGGAAGGACCAGCGAAGTCGCGAGGCCGGCTCGCGCGGCGCGGACCGGATGTTGTAGAGCATGACCAGGCGATCGACCGCCGGGAATGGCGGCGGACGGAACAGCGCCGAGTCAGTGAGTGTGAAGGTGGTAACCAGGACGGCGGTGCCGATCGCCAGCATTCCAGCGATGGCGGCGGAGTATCCGGGGGCGCGGCGGATCGATCGAAAGGAGTGGACCATGCGGCTGTGATGCCGCGGCAATCAAGAAGGTTTGAGAGTCCGTCGAGGTGCAGCCGTTCCGAGTTCCGCGTTCCGCGTGGGAAGCTCCGCCATTGCTGTGACCCACCTGGGCACGGAGTTACCCTCCCGGGCGGAAGACTCCCCAGGTGTCGCGCAGGGTGTCGGAGATTTCTCCCAGCGTCGCCCGGGCCCGCACCGCCGCGATGATGGGAGGCATGAGCGGAGCGGTGCCGCTGGCGGCGGCCCTGATGGCACGGAGCGTCAGGTCGACTACCGTCTCGTCCCGCCGGGCGCGCACCTCCGCCAGCCGCGCCTTCTGCCGCTCGGCCAGCGCCGAATAGTCGGGACGGATGATGGCAGGAACCGACGAGTCATCGGTGAAGCGGTTTACTCCGACCACCACCTGGGTACCGTCTTCCTGGGCCTTCTGCTGCTGGTAGGCGCTCCGGGCGATGGCCTCCTGGAACCAGCCGAGTTCAATGGCCCGCGCGGCACCGCCCAGATCGTCCACCTCCTCGATGATGGCACGCGCCTCCGCCTCGATCCGGTCGGTGAGCGATTCAACGTACCAGCTGCCGGCCAGCGGGTCGACGGCGGAGGCGAGCCCGCTTTCGTAGCCCAGGATCTGCTGGGTCCTGAGCGCCAGGGTGGCGGCCGGGGCGCTGGGCAGGGCAAGGGCCTCGTCGTACCCGTTGGTGTGCAACGACTGGGTGCCGCCGAGCGTGGCGGCCAGCGCCTGCACGGTGACCCGCACCACGTTGTTGAGCGGCTGCTGGGCCTGGAGCGTGACACCGCCGGTCTGGGTGTGAAACCGGAGCCGGCAGGTCTGGTCATCGGCGCCGAACCGTTCCCGGGCCAGCCGCGCCCACAACCGGCGGGCGGCGCGGAACTTGGCCGCCTCCTCGAACAGGTCGTTGTGGGCGGCAAAGAAGAACGAGAGCCGGGGGCCGAACCGGTTTACCTCGAGTCCCGCCGCAACCGCGCGATGGACGTACTCGATCCCGTTGGCCAGGGTAAACCCCACCTCCTGCGCCGCGGTGGCGCCGGCCTCGCGCATGTGGTAGCCGCTGATCGAGATGGGGTTGAAGTTCATGCTTTCGTCGGCCACGAACCGGAACAGCTCCACCGCCAGGCGGAGCGACGGTGCCGCGGGGAAGATGTAGGTGCCCCGCGCGATGTACTCCTTGAGCACATCGTTCTGCACCGTCCCCTGCAGGCGCCCGCGCTCCACCCCCTGCTCCTCCCCGACCACCACGTACATCGCCAGCAGGATCGCGGCGGTGGCATTGATGGTCATCGAGGTGGACACCTGATCCAGCGGAATGCCGCGGAAGAGATCGTGCAGGTCCTCCACGGTATCCACCGCGACGCCCACCCGACCCACCTCGCCCTCGGCCATGGGGTGGTCAGAGTCGTAGCCCATCTGGGTGGGCAGATCGAAGGCGGTGCTCAGGCCGCTCTGCCCGGCCGCCAGCAAGTGGCGGAACCGCTCGTTGGTCTCCTCCGCGGTGCCGAACCCGGCGTACTGCCGCATGGTCCAGAGCCGCCCGGTGTACATCGCGGGATAGACGCCGCGAGTGAAGGGGAATTCTCCGGGCCTGCCCACGTCGCGCTCCGGAGTGCCCTTCCAGTCCTCCGGTCCGTAGACGGTCTTCTTGCTCTCAGGCATTGTCGTTCCGCGTTCCGCGTTCCGCGTTCCGTGTTCCTGATGCCGGATCTGGCGCGCGAGAGGTCGGGTGGGGCCGGACAACGCGGAACGCGGAACGCGGAACGCGGAACATGTTCACCCCTCCCCCTGCCGCCGCAGCGTGTCCGCGACATACCCCACGTCCTCCCGCGAGCCGATCACCAGCGGCGTACGCTGGTGCAGCTCGCTGGGCACGATGTCGAGGATCCGGCGAACGCCGTCAGTGGCGCTTCCGGAGGCCTGTTCCGCGAGGAACGCCATAGGGCTGCACTCGTACAGGAGCCGCAGCTTGCCCCGGGTGTTCCTGGTGTCCGCGGGATACATGAAGATTCCGCCGGCCAGCAGATTGCGATGGAAGTCCGCCACCAGCGACCCGATGTAGCGGCTGTTCTTCCCCTTGATCTCCTCCGGCCGGTCGCCGTGAAAGCCGCGCACCGCCCACTGCACGCCCTTGCTCCACCGCGCGAAGTTGCTCTCGTTGACGCTGTAGTAGCGGCCCACCCGCGGCGTGACGATCTTCGGATGCGACAACAGGAACTCGCCGATGGAGGGATCGAGGGTGAACCCCGCCACCCCCTGGCCCGTGGAGTAGATCATCATCGTGCTCGAACCGTAGATGATGTATCCCGCGGCCACCTGCTTGCACCCCGGCTGCAGCACATCCGCCAGGCTCCCCGGACCCTCCATGCTCACCCGGCGATAGATGCTGAAGATCGTGCCCACCGCCCCGTTGACGTCGATGTTGGATGACCCGTCCAGCGGATCGTACAGCACGACGTACTTCCCGACCGGGTAATTGTCCGGCACCGGGATGATGGTCTCGTCCTCCTCCGAGGCCATGACACACACCCGTCCGGTGTGGTTGAGCGCGTTGGTCATGGTCTGGTTGGCGAAGACGTCGAGCTTCTGCTGCTCTTCGCCCTGCACGTTGGTGGCCCCCGCGCTGCCGAGGATGTTCACCAACCCGGCGCGCCGGATGCTGGAGGCGATGATTTTGGCGGCAAGCGCGATATCGTAGAGCAGGTTGGAAAGCTCCCCGGTAGCCTCGGGGTACTTATCCTCCTGGTCCAGAATGAAGCGCTCGATGGTGATGACCATGGTGCTTGGCAGCACGTGGCGTCCTTGGGTTGAGTCGCCCGACGGGTGAGAAGTGAGATGCGAGAAGTGAGAAGTGAGCGGTGGCGAGATCACCTTCGCGGCCGTGCACTCACTCCCTCGCTGGCCTCCCTCTGCGCCCCTGCCCTCTCACTTCCTACTTCTCACTTCTTACTTCTCACTTCTTGCTTCTCACTCCTGACCGGCACCGTCTCCCGTCTTCCCCGCCCCGAGACACGAATGGTCGCGCTGTCTACCGACACCGTCACCGTCCCGTCCCGGTCGGTGCGCCACAGCGAGACCCCGCGCTGGAGCAGGCGGTCCACAACCTCACGGTGAGGATGACCGTAGTGATTTCCCCGGCCGGCGCTGATCACCGCGATCCGCGGTGCGAGCTCGTCTAGCCAGGCGCCGCCGGTTGCCGAGCGGGAGCCATGGTGGCCCACCTTGAGCAGGTCCACCGGTCCGACCCTGCCCGCGAGCCATGCCTCCGCCGGCAGTCCGGCGTCGCCGGAGAAGAGGGCGCGGAAGCCGTGGTACTCCAGCAGCAGGACGACACTGTCCTCGTTGAGGTCTTCCTGCCAGCCGGGCCAGGTCGTGTCGGGGTGGAGCACGGTGAACCGCACGCTGTCGAGCTCGAAGGTCTGCCCCGCCCTGGCCGGCCGCCAGGGAACCTCCAGTGCCTCCAGCTCCGCCAGCCATCTGTCGTACAGCGGATCGGCCACCAGCTCAGCCGGTTCCCGCACCTCTCGGCTCGGGTACCGGGTCATCACGGACAGGAGACCGCCCAGGTGATCCGCATGAGCATGGGAGAGCAGCACCAGGGCCAGTCCGCCCGCCCGTTGCCGCTGCAGGAAGGGAACCACCACGCGCCGGCCCGCGTCCCACCCGTCGCCCACCGGCCCCGCATCGACCAGGATCCAGTGCCCGCCGGGAGTGTGCAGCACCGCCGCGTCTCCCTGTCCAACGTCGAGAAAATGTAACGTCAGCCCCGAATCGATGTCAGCGCCTCGGACCCCGTCGATGGCCAGGAGGGTCCAGGAAGCGGCGGCGGCGCCGAGTGCCCAGCGCCGGAACGCTTCCCACCGCCCGGCCCGGCCGGCGATGCCCCAGCCCGCAACCACAAGCACTGCGAGCCACGGAAGTGCCGCGGATGGCTCCGCCGGGACGGTGACGGCGGCACCCTCCCATTGTCCGCCCCACCAGGCGACCTGATCCAGCAGGCCCAGCAACGCGCCCGACCCCGCCGCGAGGGGCGGTGCCAGGGGAGGCAGGAATCCGGCGGCCACCAGACTCAGCAGAATCCCGGGCACGGCTACGGCGGCCAGTGGAATCGCGAGGAAGTTGAGTCCCAGTCCTGCGATCGATACGGTCCCGAATAGCGCGGCCGTGATCGGCGCGGTTGCGAGGGTGGCACCGGTGCTGCCGGCGAGCGTGCGCCAGAACCAGCTGGTCCCGAGGGCCCGGTCGCTCCACCGGGTCGCGATGAGGGCTCCGGCGAGGGCACTGGCGGACAGCCACGCGCCCGGATCCAGCACCGCCCAGGGATCGAGCAGCAGCACCAGAAGACAGGTGGCGCAGAGCAGGGATAGCGGCTGCACGTGTCGCTGACGCAGGTGCAGTTGGGCCGCGAGCGCGGCGAGCAGCGCAGCGCGGGCTGCGGGAGGAGGCCAGTCGAGGAACAGGACGTAGAGCCCCGCAAGGACGGCGGCGACCACCGCCGCCCTGGGACCCGCGAGGCCGGCGGCGCGGGCGAGCAGGACAATCCAGCCGATGATGACACCGACGTGGAATCCCGAAATCGACAGAATGTGGACCAGCCCCGCGCGGGCATAGCGATCACGGAGTTCTGGAGCCATTGCCCCGCGCCGATTCACCACCAGGGCATCCACGGTGCCTGAGCGGCTGCCATACAGGCGGCGCACCGATTCCGCGACCCAGGTGCGCAGCCGGGTCACCACGTTGGGGTCGGAGCCCTGGAGCTGAAATCGGGCGACCAGGAGCAGTCCGTCCGGCCGCCCGATGCCTTCCGCGCGCGGGAGCCAGCGGCCTTCGATCCGAAGTACACTGCCGGCCGGCAGGGTAATTCCTGCGGGCCAATGGGTGAGCAGCTCGCCGGCGCAGGTGGCTGAGCGCGGCCCGGCCCGGGCCAGGCGCGCGTCGGGAAGTACCGGCTCGATGATTCGGATGACGAGCCGGACGGGGCCGGGCTGAAGCACCGCGGCGCAGCGCCCCTGGTCCAGCCGAACGGCCACAGTACCGCTGCCGAGGCCCAATAGGGCGGCCGCGGCGGCGAACCCGGGCAGACCGCGCCGGCCCCACATCAGGATCAGCAGCAGTCCCAGACAAACGCACACCGGGTCCCAGAAACGCGTGAGGCCGGTCGCGAGACCGGCCCCGAAACAACCCAGGAGAAGCGGAGCGGGCCTTGGCCTCACCCCCTGCCCCGCCGGCGCTCGCAGCGCGGCGCCAGGTTCACCTTGCGGATCCCTTCCAGGATGGCCACGTCGATGGCCGCGCGGCTCTGGTCCTTGTCGAGGTTGACGTCTGTCACCACCGTCCCCTCCCGCCCGATGACGTACTTGGGCGGCAAGCGGTTGAGGGCATAGACCAGGACATCGAGCCGGCAGGTATCACAGCCGCAGAACTCGGGGAAATGGCCGACGAGGTGATCGTACGCCTCGGTGGCGTGATGCTCGATGAGGTTGTGCAGACCTGGAGCGCTCATGCCAGCACCGCGAGCTGGGGTCGGACGACAGTCCCGGTGAATGTCGAGCCGGTGGTTCCGGTCAGCTGGACCTTATGGTACTCCCCCGCCGCCGAGGGCGGGAGGTCGACCAGCACCATGAGATTGGAGCGGGTCCGCGCGAGCATGAGGTCGCCCCGGCGGGCAGGTCGCTCCACCAGCACCTCGTGGGTGGTCCCTACCCGCGCCAGGTTCTTCCGCCGCGCCTGGGTGCGCACCGCCTCGATCAGGCGCTCCAGCCGTTCGCCCGCGACGGCATCGGAAACGTGATCCTTGAGCCGCACCGCGGGGGTGCCTTCCCGCACCGAATAGCGGAAGGTGTAGGCATCGTCGAACCCTGCCTGCTCCACCAGGGTCAGGGTCTCCTCGAACTGCGCGTCGGTCTCGCCCGGGAAGCCGACGATGATGTCGGTCGAGAAGGTGATTCCCGGAATCGCGGACCGGAGCCGCCCGACCACCTCGAGGTATTGCTCGCGGGAATAGCGCCGCAGCATCCGCCGGAGCACCGCGTTGGACCCGCTCTGCACCGGCAGATGGACGTGCTCGCACACCGCCGGCACCTCGGCCATCGCCCGGACCACCCGATCGCTGAAATCGGTGGGGTACGGGCTGGTGAACCGCAGCCGACTGAGCCCTGATACGCCACCCACCGCGCGCAGCAGATCGGCGAAGTCACTGGTACCATCGTGGTAGCTGTTGACCGTCTGGCCCAGCAGGGTCACCTCGCTGGTGCCGGCGCGAGTCAGTCCGTCCACCTCCCGTACCACGTCTTCGAGTCTACGGCTCCGCTCCGGCCCCCGGGTATACGGGACGATGCAGAAGGTGCACTTGTAATCGCAGCCTCGCTGCACCGTGACGAAGGCACTTGGCCCCGCCTCACGCCGGGGAGGGACGTCCTCATAGTGCTCCCAGGTCCGGAACTCGGTGTCGGTCAGCCGGTCGCCGGCCCGCGCCTGCGCCACCAGCGCGGCGAGGTTGCGATAGGCATCCGGCCCGGCGACCAGGTCCACCCGGGGAACCCGCTCGAGCAGACGCGGACCCAGCCGCTGCGCCATGCACCCCACCACGCCGAGCACCGCGCCCGGACGCTTGTACTGCTGCAACTCGCCCAACCGCCCGATCACCCGCTGCTCGGCGTTATCCCGGACGGCGCAGGTGTTTACCAGCAGCACGTCGGCGCCCTCGGGAGACTCGACCTGGACGTATCCGTCCCGGCCGAGCGCTCCGAGCATGAGCTCCGAATCGGCCACGTTCATCTGGCAGCCGTAGGTCTCGATGTAGAGGCGCTTCATTGTCCTTAAGATGGGTCACGACGTGGGGGCATACAAGGCGGCCGGGGCGGGCAAGGCGGGCAGTCCATCGCCTGCCTTCCCACCTCTGCGCCGCCCGCCCTGACCGCCCCGCCCGCCCCTACCGCCGTTGCTCCCCGTAGGGCCTGATCGACAGCCCCAGAATCAGGGTGAAAGCGTGCTCCTTGTAAGTCGAGCCCTCGCTGCGCCACACCTGTTCCAGTGAGAGGTCGACGCCGCCGCGCTCCTGAGCAAAGCGGGTACCGCTGCCGACCGAGATGCCGAACTCCTTCGGCTTGCCACCGACCGCAACCGGAAACGGGATCTGGGCGTACCGCACACCGAGGCGTATCGGCAGGTTGGTGGGTCGGCGGAGGTTCCGAGTCACCTCGCCGCCGGCCGAGAGCTCGAAGGTGTTGCGTGAGCCGACACTTCCCTGGGCCAGCAGATCGCTGTTGGCGCCCGACCAGGTCCGGTAGGCGCCGGAGACCGCCACCGTGAGCCGGCGTGAACCCCGGATCTGGGCGCCCGCGGCGAAGGTGTAGGGGAGGTCGACGTTGAAGACGTGGGTGGAGTCCACGTCCACCTTGGCCCTGGTGTCGGAGCGGACCAGCCCCGCAAGCCGGATCGCCGGGGTGAGCTGATGGGTCACGCCGAGAGAGAACCCGAGTCCGCTGTAGCTGAGCTCCGCCGTCTGCCGGATGGCGATGAACGCCGTATCGGCGAAATGCCGTCTGGCGTCCTGCCGGCTCGACCCGGTGATGAAATAGAACGCACCCCCAAGCGAGGTCTTGCTGCCGAGCGCCACTCCTCCCGCCAGCCGGATCTCGTTGAGGCCACCTAGCGAGCCCAGTGTGTCGGTCACCTCGACCGGCTGCCCCCGGATGGTCTCGGTGCCGGTCGAGGCCAGCCGGAAGTCACGGTCCGCATAGCTCCCGATCGAGGCCGCCAGTCCGACGCGGGTGCCAGGCACCGGTCCCCCGACGTACATCAGCGGAAAGCGGGTTTCCCGGATGGACGAGCTGCCCCCGGGAGACTCCCATCTCCGGCGGCTGGGGGTGAGGACAAAGCCGGCCGTCACCGCGGCCTGGGCCGTGAGGGCCGCGGGGTTGAGGTCGCTCTCCGGATCGAACAGCCCGAAGCTCCCACCCGTTCCCCGGCTGCGCGGAGTCAGGGGACGTCCGGGCAGGCCGAGGCCGCGCACCCCGAACATCGAGGACTGCGCCACTGCCTCCGCCGGCCCGGCGAGGACCAGCCCGAGCAGCAGCAGAACCGTCGCCAGCCTGGGGTCGCGCAGGTCAGGGCTCATTGAACGGGAACTTGAGTGCGTAGGTGACAATGATCCGCGGCACGAGTCCGGGTGTGCGGGTCGACCCGAAGGTGGGCCGGGTGAAGCTGCTCGCCTCCGGGATCAGCGACAGCGACAAGGCCGGGGGCACAGGCCGGGTCCCCTGCCACAGCGTAAGGGCCCGGCGAACCTCCACCGACACGGTATCGGTGGTGCCGGGCATGACCGGGACGATCGTAGTGAAGCTGGCATCGTTCACCGCCGGGCTCTTGCCGCCGAAGTCGGCGATGATGGGCCGCGCCGCCACGAAGGCCGAGTCCTGACCCAGCCCGGTGACCGCGGTGGAGGGAATCAGCTGCAGCGTCGCCCGGACCAGTGTGGCGGAATCCCGCAACTTGACCGACCAGGGAAACCGCACCAGCGCGCGGGCGCTCGGCACGCCGCCCAGGGTCAAGAGGTTCGGATCGTCGGTTGGTGTGGTCTGGCTCACGAAGGTATTGAACTGCACCGACGGGGTAACCACGCGGTTCACCGTGCCCGTGTCGGTGCTGGGCACGGTGACGTAAGTGGTGAACGTGGGTGCCCCGCTGCCGGCCCCGGCCCCGCCGATCTTGACCGCGGTACCCTGGTCCGCCCGGATCTGCACCCCGAGCGCCAGCACCCCGCTGTCGGCGGCGGGAATGATGAGGCGGGTCGTGTCGGCTCCGCTGAACACCGCGCGCAGGCGCTTGGTTACGACCGAGTCGTCCACCAGGAAGCTGTCGACGGTGCTCGCGGGAGTGAACGCGGCGTCGATGTCGGCGAACGTGCTGGTCGAGTCGACCGTCACCGGCAGGCGGTAGAGAAACAGCTTCAGGCCCTTCACCAGCGTGTCGCGGTAGCCGAGGGAAAGCTCGAGCGCCAGCGAATCAATGGTGTAGGCCCGGTTCTGGCCGTTGATGAACAGCGAGTCGGTCCGGCGGGCGAACTTGTACACCGCCCGGTCCTCGCTGAGCGGGAATTGCCACGAGACCAGAAGTGAGCTTCCCTGCCCTGCGTTGACGTAGCCCACCGACGAACTGTCGAGATCCTGCAAGGCAAAGAGCGTGTCCTCGCGGATATGGTATCCGCCCGGACAGAGGTTGGGGCAGTCGGCCGGAGCGGCGAGTTGTTCCTGACACCCGGCCAGCAGCAGTACCGCGCCGAGGCGGGCAAGAGATCTGGGACTGGGCAAGAAGTTTCCCAAGCGAAGCGTAGTCAATGTTGAAAGTTCCGAGTTCCGAGTTCCGAGTGGCTCCGCGTATCGCCCAGGCTCGGCGGCGATTGACCGGCTCCGCCGGAAGAACTCGGAACTCGGAACTCCCTCACCGCGTGCCGCTGAGTGTCTCCGGACCAAACCAATCCGGCAGCAGCTGCGCGAGCGTCCAGCGCCGGGCGCCGGCGGGCCCGATTCCCTCCACCTGGAGCGCCAGGCCGAACTCGGCCAGCGCCTGCCGACAGGCGCCGCAGGGCGTTACCGGTGGCTCCGCGTCCGCCACGATCACCAGCCGGCGGAACTTCCTGGCACCGGCCACGACCGCTGCGGCCAGCGCCGCTCGCTCCGCACAGAGCGTGAGCCCGAACGACGCATTCTCCACGTTGCAGCCGGCGAACAACCGGCCATCGTCCGCTTCCAGCGCCGCGCCCACCGCGAACCCAGAGTACGGGCAGTACGCCTGCGTCCGCGCCGCCTCCGCCGCGGCGAGCAGTGGATCAGCCATCCCAGATCTCCGCCAGGAAAGACCGGCCGGCTGGCAGCGGCTCGATACCGAAGAACTCCGCCAGCGTCTGTCCGACGTCCGCGAAGGTCTGACGGACGCCGATGGGGCGGGCGCGCACCTGTGGTCCGACGGCGAGGACCGGAACCCGCTCCCGCGAATGATCGGTCGAGGGGGTGGTCGGGTCATTGCCGTGGTCGGCCGTAATTATAACCAGGTCCTGGTCGCGGACCCCCTCCAGCAGCATCGGAACCGCCGCGTCCAGGGCCAGCAGGCCGCGATGGTAACCGGGAACATCGTTACGGTGCCCCCAGGTCTGATCGAATTCAATCACGTTGGCGAACAGGAATCCCCGCCGCATGGCCCGGAGGCTGCTCGCAATCAGCTGGTAGGCCTCACCGTTGGTGGCCGTATGGACGCTGGTGATTCCCCGGCCCGCGAACAGGTCGTCTACCTTGCCCACACCAACCCGAGGGATGTGTGCCGCCGCCAGCCGGTCGAGCAGTGTATCACCCGGAGGGGCGAGGCTGAAATCCCTGCGACGCTCGGTCCGCTTCCAGCTGCCCGGGCCGCCGGTGAAGGGTCGGGCGATGACCCGCAGCACCGCTTCCGGGCCGGTGAGCAGTCGGCGCGCGGCCTCGCAGCCCTGGTATAGCTCCGCGACCGGCACCACGTCCTCATGCGCCGCCAGCTGGCATACGCTGTCCGCCGAGGTGTAGAGAATCCACTTCCCGGTTGCCACATGCTCCGGGCCCAGCTCCTCGAGGATGGCGGTGCCCGACGCGGCTCTGTTGCCCAGTGAGCCACGCCCCGTCGCTTCCGCCAGCGCGGCGACAAAGGACGGGGGAAATCCCTTCGGGTAGGTCCGGAACGGCTGCGGGAGGGTCAGTCCGCACAGCTCCCAGTGACCGGAGCTACTGTCCTTCCCGGCGCTGGCCGGGAGGGCCAGGCCCCAGGCCCCCTCGGGAGCCTCCACCGGACTCACTCCGGCGAGCGGGGCACACCGCCCGAGACCCAGGCGTTCGAGATTCGGGAGTCGCAACCCGCCGACCGCTCGCGCCACGTTCCCCAGGGTATCGCTGCCGGCGTCACCGTACTGCTCCGTGTCCGGCGCCGGGCCGATACCAACACCATCCAGTACGATGAGAGCCGCCCGCCGCGGGGGCGACGCCGTCACTGCACGGCTCCCCCGGCCTGGTGCTTCTCGGTCGACACGAACCGGAACCGGAGCTGGGTCAGCACCTCGGTGAGGAGCTTCTGCTCCTCTCCCTCCAGATTCCCCCTGGTCTTCTGCTCCAGCATGCCGAGGGTATCGATCAGGCTGCGGGCGACCTCCCGCGCACTGAGGCTGGCGGGCACGCCGCCGGGCAGCTGTCCGCCCAGGGCCTGCTCAGCCTGGGTGGCGAGACCGAGGATCAGGGAAGCGAACATCGGGTCTTGAGACATCAGGTCGTAGCCCTCCCGTTGCACCCAGACCGTCCCGACCGTCTCGACCGTCTCGTCCGGCGCCTGGACGGTCGCGACGGTCGGGACGGTCGGGACGGTCGAGAGCGAGGTGTACCCGAAATCACGACTCGTAGCGCCGCACCACCCGGGCTCCGATCGCGGTCAGCAGCTCGTAGGCGATAGTGCCGGCATGGCGCGCCTGGTCATCGACGGAGACGAGCCCGCCGTAGATGGTTGCCACATCACCCAGCGCGACGGGCCCCTCTACCGCGACCATGAGAAAGTCCATCGTCACCCGCCCCACGATCGGCATGACGCTGCCCGCCAGCTCCACCGCGCCTGCGTTGCCGAGGGAGCGGTGCACCCCGTCGCCATAGCCGGCGGCGATGGTGGCGATCACACTGTCCCGCGGAGCCGCCCAGGTGGCCCCGTAGGACACCGTGTCTCCCGCGCGCACGTTCCTGAGCGCCACCACTCTGGCCCGGAGCCGGACAACCGGTTCGGGTAGGGACTGCCCTACCCGGCCGCCGTAGAGAAAGATGCCGGGGCGCACGAGATCCGCGGCATAGCTGGGGCCCGCCAGCGCCGCCGCGCTGTTCGCCGCATGCACCACCGCGGGGCGCCGGGGCAGCGTTTCCAGCACCTGCTGAAACCGGCGCCACTGCCTGTGCACCGAGGCCGGATCGCTCTCCGCCGAGTGGAAGTGGGTGAAGATCCCCTCCCACCCGGCCGCGAGCTGGTTCCGCCAGGACGGATCGGCATTCCAGCGGAATCCCGTCCTGGTCATGCCGGTATCCACCTCGACCTGGAACGGCGCGGTCGTCACTGCCTGCCAGGCCCCGAGCGCCTCGGCATCACCGATCACCGGACGGAGCTCGTGTGCACGATAGCGGGGAATCAGGGCCGGGTGGAGTGGAGTGAACACCAGTATTGGGCGGGTGATGCCCCCGGCCCTGAGCTCGGCGCCTTCCTCCACGGTCGCCACGCCGAAACCCCAGGGGTCGAGCACCTCGAGCGCGCGGGCGACAGGGAGGGCACCCAGGCCGTAGGCGTTGGCCTTGACCATGGGGAGCAGCCGGGCCCCGGAGATCCGGGCCACGGTCCGCGCATTGAGGACCATTGCGCGCAGGTCTACGTCGGCCCAGACGCGCGTCGTTTCCAGCGGAATTGACGTCATGCTCAAGCGGCGGGTATGATACCGGCCGAGGAGGATAAATGCAAGACAATTCAGCGCTTGGACGCGCTCTCGCAATGGTCCGCGACCTGCGCAAGCGGTGTCCCTGGGACCGGATTCAGACCCGGGACACCATCCGGCCCTATCTGGTCGAGGAGGTGTTCGAGCTGGATCACGCCATCGCCGAGGGCGAGCCGGTCGCGATCCGTGAGGAGGTGGCGGACCTGCTGCTGCATCTGGGCTGGCAGCTGGTGCTGGCGGAGGAACGCGGGGAGTTCACGCCTGACGAGGTTGCCGAAGAACTCGAGCGCAAGATGCGTCGCCGCCACCCCCACCTCTTCGAGCTGGGCCCGGCGGAACACTGGGCCAGCCTCAAGCGCAAAGAGAAACGGCAGGGCGTGCTGGACGGCCTCCCCCCCGCCCTCCCCAGCCTCCTCATGGCGTACCGGCTGCAGGAGCGCGCGGCAGGCGTGGGCTTCGACTGGCCGGATACGGAGGGCCCGCTCGCCAAGGTGTGGGAGGAGCTGGCGGAGGTGGAGGAGGAGTTAGAGCAGGTCGACACGGACAGACGGGCAGACGGACAAACGGACGGTGACGACCTCCGGACCGCCCCGCCCGCTACTGAACCAGTCTATCCGGCTCCTCCGGACCGCCTGATCGACGAGATCGGCGATCTGCTGTTCGCTGTCGTCAACCTGGCCCGCAAGGCGCGGGTCCAGCCCACCGTCGCCCTGGACCGGGCCAATACGAAATTCCGCCGCCGCTTCGAGCAGATAGAGCGACTCGCGGCCGACCGCGGGATAGACGTGGCGACGGCGGGGCTGGAGGTGCTCGATAAGCTGTGGGAGGAAGTGAAGGCCGTGAGGTGAAGTTCCGAGTTCCGAGTTCCGAGTTGCGGGATTCCGCTGTCCGGGGCCTGACCCCTACCCTCAACGGAACTCACTCGGCACTCGGCACTCGGAACTCGGAACTCGGAACTGCCTAGGGATAGAGCCGATGTATCTGCCGGGGGAAGGCAATCGTCTCCCTGATGTGCGGCAGCCCACAGATCCAGGCGACCGTGCGTTCCACGCCGAGACCGAAGCCGGAGTGCACGAAGGTGCCGTAGCGGCGGAGATCCAGGTACCAGCGATACGACTCGGGATCGAGTCCCTGCTCCTTGATGCGCTCCAGCAGCCGGTCGTAGCTGTCTTCCCGCTGGGAGCCGCCGATGATCTCTCCGTAGCCTTCGGGGGCCAGGCAGTCGTTGTTGAGCACGGTGCGGGGGTCGTCCGGGTTCTCCTTCATGTAGAACGCCTTGACGGCCTTGGGGTAATTGAAGACGAAGACCGGGCGGTCATACTGCTGGGCCAGCAGCGTCTCGTCGTCGCCGCCCAGGTCGCTGCCCCAGGCGAGGTCGGAGCCCAGGGTGTTGAGCCGGGTCACCGCGTCGCTGTACGAAATCCGGTGGAACGGCGGCTTCACCCGCTCGAGCGGCGCCAGGTTCCGCTCCAGCTCCTTGAGCTCCTCCCGCCGGCGCTCGATGGTGCGGCCCACGACGTAGCTCACGAACTCTTCCTGGAGCCGCATGTTGTCACTGGAGTCGTTCCACGCCACTTCGGGCTCGACCATCCAGAATTCCGTCAGATGACGTCGGGTCTTCGATTTTTCGGCCCGGAAAGTGGGACCGAAGCAATACACCTTGCCCAGGGCCGCGGCCGCCGCTTCGACGTAGAGCTGGCCGGTCTGGGCCAGATAGGCCTTGCCCAGGTCGAAGTAGTCGGTGCTGAACAGCTCCCCTGCCTGCTCCCCGATGGAGCCGGTCAGGATCGGGGTGTCCACCAGCACGAACTGCTGCTGGTAGAAGAAGTCGCGGATGGCCTGAACCACCTCGTTCCGCACCCGGGCGATCGCCACCTGGCGGCGGCTCCGGAGCCACAGGTGACGATGCTCGAACAGATACTGCGTCCCGTGCTCCTTGGGCTGGATCGGGAAGTCGGGACTCGGCCCGATGATCGTGAGGTCGGTCACGTGCATCTCGAAGCCGCCCGGTGCGCGCGGCTCCGCCCGCACGGTGCCGGTGAGAGCGACGGACGTCTCCTGGGTCAGCGCCGGGAAGCGCTCCCAGACCTCCGCCGGCACTTCTTTCTTGCTCAAGACCCCCTGGAGGTCACCCGTGCCGTCTCGCAGGACCACGAACGCAATCTTGCCGCTGGAACGGGTATGGCTGACCCAGCCGCGGACAGTGACGGAGAGGCCCGCGTGACGGGACAGCGCTTCGATGCGTACGGTGGTCATGATCTGGTCGGCGTGAGGCGGCCTGGCGGCCGGAGGGCGTGGAGTCTAGCCGCGGTCCTGCTGAGCGTCAACGCGGCGTGCGCGGGATACCGGCCGGTTCCCGAGTTCGATCCGGGCGACCTGCAGCAGCCACACGCACTCGAAGGGACACCGCTCACGCGGCTGTGGCGCAGCCGACCGGTGCGCGGGGCGAGCGCGCCCGTCGCCGTCGACGCCCAGAACGCCTACCTGGGCGGCACCGACCGGCGGGTGGTTGCGGTGGACCTGCAGAGCGGCAAGACCCGATGGGCGGTCCGGGTCCCCGGCCCCCTGGTGGGCGGGGTGCTCGAGTCTGGCGACGTCATCTATGCCGCCACCGACCAGCCGGGCGGCAGAGTCCACGCGTTCCGGAAAGAGAGCGGGGCGCAACTGTGGAGCACCGGGACCGGGTACGTCCAAGCCCCGCTGGCGCTCACCGAGGGGAAGCTGGCCGTGCTGAACCGCGCCGGAGAGGTGCTCGGCATCGAGGTGGCCCGGGGGAAGGTCCTGTGGCGTAAACGGCTCCCGTCCAATCGTGTGGCGCCGTTCGTCCTCGACAGCGGCGTGGTGCTGGTGACCTCGTTCGATAGCCTCTACAGCGTCCGGCTCAAGGACGGCCAGGTCACCCTCCGGCGCCGCTCGCCCGGCGCGGTGGCCTCACCCTGGATCCGTTCCGGTGGCCAGCTGGTGGCCGGCACCGGAGACTCCCTGGTCATCGCTGTCTCCCCGGACAGCCTGCGGGAGCTGTGGCGCGTGCGGCTCGATGCACCGCTGCTCGTCTCCCCCGCTGCCCAGGGAGACACTGTGTACTGCGTCACCCGGGTGGGGTCGATCTATCGCATCGTACCCGGCTCCGAACCCGTGGCCACCCAGCTTCATGGGCCCGGCTGGCCCGCCACCGGGACGCCGGCCCTGGTCGGCCCATGGCTCCTGGCAGGTGGAGCTGACGGGACACTCTACGGATTCACCCGGGAGGATGGCGTGCAGGCCTGGAAGGTGTCGCTCGGCCGCCCCGCGGAGCTGGCCGCGGTCCTGCTCTCCGACGGCAGCTTTCTGGCCGTGGGCGGGCGGGGTGATCTGCATCGGATAAGGCAATGAGAGTTCCGCGTTCCGCGTTCCGCGTTCTGCGAACCTGCCTGTCGGCCCTGCAGGGGCTGCCGTGCCGTCCCGCGCACGGGCCAACGCGGAACGCAGAACGCGGAACGCGGAACTTCTGCTGCCTGATCCTGGCCCTCCTGATCGCCGTCTCAGGCCCGCTCTCCGCCCAGCAGGCCCCCGACTCCCTGTTTCGCCATTCCTCGCCGTTCCTGATCAAGTATGGCAAGTGGGTGATGGTGGCCGCATCGGCGGGCATGGGACTGCAGGCAGCCAGCAACCACCGAGCCGCGGACCGGGATTTCGCACGGCTGGACCGCTACTGCTCCAGTCTGCCGGCCGGCTGCCCGCAACGGCCCTCGGGCAAGTACTTCGACCCCGTGGCCGAGGGATACTATCAGAGCTCGCTCAGTCACGATCGGCGGGCGCGCACCTGGCTGCTGGGTGGCGAAGCCACGCTCCTCGGCGCCGCGGGGCTGTTCGTGTGGGAACTCACCCGCCCCAAGTCGCTGCCGAGGAACATACCCTTCGAACCCGAGCTGAGTTGGACCTGGCGCGAGACCCGAGCAGGGTTGAAGGTCGCGTTCTAGGCGGACGGGCGGGAGGGCGGGAAGTCGGGATGTTCCTCCTGCCATCCCGTCTTTCCGCCGTCCCGCCGTCCCGCCTTCCCGCCTCCCCGCCTCCTAGCCCGTCCGGAACAGCTCCACCGCTCTCGGATACCGCGTGAGTGCCCGCTCCTTGATTGCCTGATGCCGTGGCCGCACCAGCATCGGGTCTTCCGCCAGCACCACCCGGGCCACCTCGCGCGTCCCGGCCAGCAGATCGGTGTCGTCCGGTAGCCGCGCGAGCCTGAGTTCGAAGCTCCCTGCCTGCCGCTCCCCGATCAGGTCGCCCATGTGGCGCTCCGCCAGGTCCAGCTCCGCGATCTTGAACCCGTCGTTGGTCGCCGCGAACGATTTGAGCCGCGGCGGCACGGTTTCCCCCGCGAGCAGGATACAGAAGCTCTCCTCGGCGCCCCGCCCGATGCGGCCGCGCAGCTGGTGCAGCTGCGCCAGCCCGAACCGTTCGGGATGCTCGATCAGCATCACCGTCGCGTTGGCGACGTCGATCCCCACCTCGATCACCGTCGTCGCCACCAGCACCTGGATCTCGCCCGCCCGGAACCGGCGCATGCGCTCGTCCCGCTGCTCACTCTTGAGCCGGCCGTGGACCAGGCCGACGCTGAGGTCGGGCCAGGTGGCCTGGAGCCGCTCCGCCATGGTGGTCGCGGCCCGCAGATCGGCGTGCTCCGACTCGTCGATCACCGGCAGCACGACGTACGCCTGGCGGCCGGCGAGACACTGCTCCCGCACGAAGGCCAGGGCCCGATCCCGCTGGCCGTCGGTCCGCACCCCGGTGCGGACGGTCCCCCGTCCCGGCGGGCGGGTCTTGAGGGTGGAGATGTCCAGGTCGCCGAAGCGGGTCAGCGCCAGCGACCGGGGAATCGGGGTGGCCGAAAGCAGCAGGACGTCGGTGGCATCCCCCTTGGCGATCAGCCGCGCCCGCTGGTCCACGCCGAAGCGGTGCTGCTCGTCGATCACCACCAGGCCGAGCCGCTGGAACGCCACCGCATCCTCGAGCAGCGCGTGGGTGCCGACCACCAGCCGTGCCCGCCCGGTGGCGAGCTTCTTCCGCCGGTCGCCCTTCTCCGCGGTGGTGAGCCGCCCAACCAGCAGTTCGGGTCGCACTTCCAGTGGCTCCAGGAGGCGCGACAGCGTGGCGAAGTGCTGCTCCGCCAGCAGCTCGGTCGGTGCCATGAGCGCCGCCTGGTGATCGTTCTCCAGCGCCAGCAGCATGGCGAACAGCGCCACCACCGTCTTGCCGGTGCCGACGTCGCCCATCAGCAACCGGTGCATCCGTTCGGCGGCGGTCATGTCGGCGGTGATTTCGCGGATCGCCCGTTTCTGGTCCGCGGTCAGCGGCCAGGGGAGGGCCTCGGCCAGCTGGCGGGTGAAGGTGTGCCGCACGGTGAAGGGCACGCCGGTGCGCGGGCGCTTGGCGAGCAGCCGGGCCCGGGCCAGCATCAGCTGCAGATCCAGCAGCTCGTCGAAGGCCAGCCGCCGGCGGCCCGCCTCGGCCTCCGCCAGCGTGGCCGGACGGTGCACCGCCCGGAGCGCCTCGGGCAGCGGCGCCAGATCGAGCCCCGCGGGGATCGCCTCGGGCAGCGGATCGCGGGAGAACGCGATCAGCTGATCGAGGTGCCGGTCCACCAGGGCACGGATCTGCTTGTGCGAGAGCCCCTCGGTGGCCCGGTACACCGGCAGCACCCGCCCCGTGCCCGGCCCGGCGCCATCGCCGCCGTCGTCGTCACCCAGGATGATGAACTCGCGTGGATTGAGCTGCCGGCCGTGGTAAAACTTGACCGTGCCCACCACCAGCAGCGTCTGCCCGACCTGGATCGTCCGGTCAAGGAATCCCTGCCCCGGCCAGGCACACTCGAGCATCCCGCTCGCGTCGCGCAGCACCGCGGTGAAGATCCGGAGCCCACTCCGGGTGGGCATGAGCCGCTTGGCGATGACGCTGCCCACACACGCCACTTCGTCTCCGATCCGCGCGCGGGCGAACGGGGTCACCGTCGAGGCGTCCAGGTAGCGGAAGGGGATGTGCCAGAGGAGGTCCTGCGCGGTGCGAACGCCGAGGCGGGCAAAGGCCTCCGCCCGGTGCTCACCGATGCCCTTGAGGAACTTGACCGGGGTGTCGGGCCGCAGGGCCGGCATCGGCTATCCGTTCCACGTTCCGCGTTCCCCGTTCCCCGTTGCGCGCGCGACCACTCCAACGCGGAACGCGGAACGCGGAACGCGGAACAGGCCGGCCGTCCTACTCGAGGAGACGGGCTGCAAATTCTGCAGGCTTGAAGGGCTCGAGATCATCGACCGTCTCGCCCAGGCCGAGAAAGCGGATCGGAAGTCCAAGCTCCTTGCGCAGGGCCACCACCGCCCCGCCCCGGGCGCTGCCGTCCAGCTTGGTGACGATGATCCCGGTGGGTTGCACCGCCTGGGAGAAGAGCCGCCCCTGCTGGATGGCGTTCTGGCCGACGGTGCCATCGAGCACCAGCAGGGTCTCGTGCGGAGCGCCCGGTCGTTTCCGGGCGATGACCCGCACCACCTTGCTGAGCTCCTCCATCAGACCTTCCTGGGTGTGCAGCCGCCCCGCGGTGTCCACCAGCACCGTGTCGGCCCCGCGGTTGGCGGCCGCTTCGACCGCATCGAACGCAACCGCCGCGGGGTCTCCCCCCGGCGCACCCAGCACCGCGGGAAGCGACAGCCGCTCCGCCCAGGTAGCGAGCTGCGCGATCGCCCCGGCGCGGTAGGTGTCCGCAGCGGCGAGCAGCGGCTTCCGTCCCTCCCGCACCAGCCGCCGGGCCAGCTTGGCCACCGAAGTGGTCTTGCCCACCCCGTTCACCCCGACGAACACGATCACGGTGACTCCGCCGTCCGCGGCCCGCGCGATCGCGCCCGGGTCGCTGCCGGGAACCTCGAGGATGATGGTGATCCGGGCCTCCACCGCTCGCCGCAGGTCGTCCTCGGTCTTGAGCCGGCCGCGACGCACCTCGTCCTCGACGGTGTGTACCAGGTCAACGGTGGCCTGCACTCCGAAGTCGGCCTCGATCAGGGTGCGCTCCAGCGCCTCGAGGTCGGCGGCATTCATCCCTCGTACGATCGCACCCACGTCCGTCAGGGCGACTCGCTTGAGCCGTTGCCAGAGCGAGAGCTTTGCTGCTTCTCCGATGCGTCCAGTCATGGCGGGAATCTAGGGCCGTCAGCCGTCAGCCGTCAGCGGTTGGCCGTTGGCCGTTGGCCGTTGGCCGGCAAGTATGGTCAGCGAGGGCCTGCGCGCGCTACGCCAAGGACTGCTTGAGGTGATATGGCCAATGGCCAACGGCCAACGGCCTATCTGAGCCCCAGCCGGCGTCTGGCGATCCACTCCGCGCTGAGCCCCGCGACGCACAGCCCGAACAGCCAGATCCAGCGCCGGCTACTGGTGAAGCGCGAAAGGGAGACGCCCGGCGCGTCCCGCGCCGCGAGCGCCACCGGTCGCTGCAGCCACTCCTCCGACCAGGTCTCGACCGCCACGAGACCGGCGCCGCCGCCGTCCAGCTGATACCGCTGCTGGCCGGGGGGGAGCCAGAGCAGCGCCCGCCCGGCACCGTCGAAGCGCAGGGTGTCGCGGCCCACCGCGCCGGCGCTCTCCAGCCGGATGCCGAGCGGCGCGGGTGGGCCGGCCCCGGTCCACTCGAACACCACCGGCCGGCTGTTCGCCACCACCGGCCGGACCGGCCGGGCGCTGCCGGAGGTCGAATCGGCGGCGCCCAGCAGCCAGGAGAGTGTCGCGGCAACCAGGGCGCGATAGGCCTGTTCGCTCGAGCCGCCCCGGAATGACCAGCGCCACAGACCGTCGGCCGCGGCGGTCACCCGCCGGGGTCCCGCGCCCGCCGACCCGGCCAGGATCGGCCGGTCGGCGCCCCGGCGGCCCAGCTGGGCGTTGAGCCCGATCCAGTCGCTGGCGGCGGGCTCGATCGGGGTCGCCTGGACGAGCGGAGGAAAGGAATCGACTGGCAGACCCACGAATGCGCCCGCCACGGGTGAGGCTGACGGAGCCGAGACGTACCACTCGCCGGGAATGACCGTCTCACCGCCTTCACCGCTGGGCCACAGCCAGCGGCCGCGGGCCCGGCTCTCCCGGGCAAAGTCCGGCACGCCGCCCTTGAGCACCAGCACATCGGCCCGGCGCACCGCCTGGGCCACCTCCTCCTGCGCAACCGGCGCCAGGGTCTCCATCGATCGCCAGCGTCCCGGCTCCAGCCGGGCGTAACCCCGTACCGGGAGCTGGGCGACCTCGCGGATGGTACGGAACAGGAAGCGCGCGTCCCAGTCGGGGGGGTTCGCGACCACGACCACACCTGGAGTGGGCGTGACCCGCACCCGCCACAAGCGGGTATCATCCCTCGGTTCGCGGTCGCCGGCGCCCGTCAGCCCAACGGTGAACAGGACGTCGCCGGACATTCCTGCGCTGGGGAACCCCAGGGTCACGCTGCCCGCGCCGTCGCCGCCGAGCCTGACCGCGCGCCGGGCGAGCACCCGCTGGTCCAGCCGGGCCTCGACCCGGGCGCTGTCCGCGCTGCTGCCAGAGGCACGGACCTCGACCTCGAGCCGGATGGTATCCCCGGCGGTGACCCGGTCCGGTCCGCGGACGCGCCGGACGGCCAGATCGGGCAAGGGCTCGCGCGGGAAGAGCCGCACCCCGGCGCGCGCCAGGATCTCGGGGGACAGGTCGGCCACATCGTCCAGTTCGCCGTCGGACACTACGATCACCCGCCGGTCGCTCGCGGCCGCCGCGGCCAGTGCCGGGGCCAGCTCGGAACGACCCATCGTGGGAAGCGAATCCGTGCCGGCGTGCTCATCGCCGAAGAGGCGCACCTCGCCCCAGCTCCTGGCGGAGTCGAGGGCTTCGCGCCAGCCCCCGCCGGCCGCGGCCATCGACAGGCTGCCGTCGAGCAGGACCAGGGGTCGGGCTACGGAACCGGGAGAAACCGCGCAGGTGAGATCCAGCAGCAGGATGCCGAGCGCAGCCCAGGCCACCGCGCGGCAGGCGGCGGCGAACCACGCCCGGCGGCCGAGCTGCTCCAGTCGCCAGTAGGTGAACCAGGCGAGCCCCGCCGCCGCGAGCACGACCAGGATCGCCTTCATTTTACGTTTCTGCGATTCAACGCAGGGACGCGAAGAACGCAGAGGGCCGCAGAGAGGCCCTCCAACGCCCCCACGCTGTCCGCGATTCCCTGAGCCATCGACATCAGGAAAGCGCCCAGGTGATGACCCGGACGCACATCCGGAACCCTCTGCGCCCCTCTGCGTTCTCTGCGTCTCTGCGTTGCGGTTCCCTCATGAGGCGACCTCGAGTGCTTCCTCGACCGTGAACTTCCCTTCGTAGATCGCCCGGCCGACGATGGCGCCGGCCAGTCCGGCCGCGCGGACAGCCCGGAGATCGTGCAGCGTCGACACCCCGCCACTGGCGATGACCTGCGCCCCGAGCGAGGCGAGCCGCGATGCCCCCTCGATGTCAGGACCCGTCAGCATGCCGTCCCGGGCCACGTCGGTGTAGACCACGGTGCTCGCCCCCTCGGCGAGAACCCGCCGGCAGACATCCTCGACCGACAGATCGGTGGTTTCCACCCATCCACGGATGGCCACCTTCCCCGCCCGGGCATCGAGTCCGATGGCCAGCCGCTCGCTCCCCGCCCTGGCCAGGGCGCCGGACACGAGTGCCGGATCAGTCACCGCGGCGGTACCCAGGATTGCTCGGGCGATACCCAGCCCGAGCACGGCCTCCAGCGCGGCCAGCGAGCGCAGTCCCCCGCCCACCTGGATGCTGGCCTGGGTTCCCGTTCGTGACGCGATAGCCTGGATCACGGCGAGGTTGTCGCCGGTTCCGAACGCGCGGTCGAGGTCCACCACGTGGATCCAGCGGGCACCGGCGGAGATGAACCGCTCCGCCTGTGCTACGGGATCATCATGGTACCGGGTTTCGTGGCCGGCTTCACCCCGGGCAAGGCGCACCACGCGGCCAGCACGGATGTCGATCGCTGGAAAGAGATCCACGGCTGACGGGGAGAACCGGCTGGCGCCGGTCAGTAGCCGGCGGACTGCGCGGGAGCTTCGGGCGGCAGCTCTGCCAGGACCGGGACCGGCCCCTCGGGCCAGGCGAGCAGTGCGCCGAGCCGGGCGCGCTCGCGCTCGAAGTCCCGCATGCTGGCGAGCGGCACCGGCTCACCGGTTCCGAGATCGGCGCTGTGCGGGTCGCGGGAGACCCCGTTCACCCGAAACTCGTAGTGCAGGTGCGGTCCGGTGGCGAGCCCGGTGGAGCCCACGTAGCCGATCACCTCACCCTGCGAGACCCGCCGGCCCGGCTCGAGTCCGGTGGCGAAGCCGCGCAGGTGGCCGTACCGGGTGACGATGCCGTTGGCGTGCCGCAACTCGATCAGGTTGCCGTATCCGCCACTCCACTCCCGGCGGGCCACTACGCCGTCCCCCGCCGCCATGACCGGTGTCCCCGCATCGGCGGCGAAATCGATCCCTTCGTGACGGCGCACGATGCCCAGGATGGGATGCAGCCGCGCCCGGTTGAAGCGCGAGGAGATGCGGCGGAATGAGACCGGGGCGAGCAGGAACGCCCGGCGGAGCGAGCGCCCGGCCGCATCGAAAAAGCCGGAGCTGCCATCCGGCTCAGGGAAGCGATAGGCGGTGTACCGCTGGCCGGCGATCTGGAGGTCGCCGGCGAGCACCCGGCCGTAGCGTACCTCCCCCTCCTCCGAAATCAGCCGCTCGGCCAGGACCCGGAACCCGTCGCCCGGGCGGATGTCGCGGCTGAAGTCCACCTGCCAGGCAAAGATGTCGGCCAGGTCCCAGGCCAGGCGGATCCGGTCCGGCAGGGCGAGCAGGGAATCGCTGACCTCATCGTCCAGGGCGTCGTACAGCGAGGTCTCGATCCGGCCCTCGAGTGTCACCGGCTCGGCCCGCCACACGATCGGCTCGGCCTGGGGCCACCAGCCATCGTTGAGCAGATGCAGAGCAACCCGCGCCTCCGGCCCGATGCGGACCACCACCTTGGACGGGATAGAGTCCTCAAGCCGTCGCTGGAAACTGAAGACGAGTCCGGGCCGGAGCCGGCGAGGCTCGAACACGTCGGCCGCCGCGCTCTGGCTCAGGTTAAAGCCGTTGAACCCCTGCCGCACGAACAGCTCCGACAGGGTCTCGCCCCGGCGGAGGGTATCGACTGTTTCGCTGAACAGCTCCTGCACCGTCACCGGCTTCACCGGCTCCGCCCGCCACGGCCACACGCCTCGCATGGCGTAGCCTCCCGCGGCCACGAGGATGGCCGTGGAGCAGAGGAAGCCCGCGAGCGTCTTGAGATGGCTCATGAGGCGGACGGGGCGGACAAGGCGGACAAGGCGGACAAGGCGGACAAGGCGGACAAGGCGGACAAGGCGGACAAGGCGGACAAGGCGGACAAGGCGGACCAAAGATCGCGCGGAGTTGTCCGCCCCGCCCGCCGTGCCCGCCCTGTCCGCCTCACCGCAAGCCTTCCATGGCAACGCATCAGCCCTAGTCCATCTGCCGGCGGATGAACGTCGGGATCTCCATCTCCGGCACGTCGCCGGGGCCGGAGGCCCGTCTCGGATCCTGCTTGGGCTGGGGCGCCGGGTTGGGCTGGGTCTGAACCGGTGCCTGGCTGACCCGCTTCCCGGTTGGGAAATTGATGACGCCGGCCGGCTTGGCGGGTTGCGCCGGGGCGACGGCCGGCGTCTCGACCCGGTCAAACCCGGTGGCGATCACCGTCACCCGCACCTCGCCCTGCATCGAGGGATCGGTGGCGGCGCCGAAGATGATCTCGGCCTCGTCGCCCACGGCGTCGTGGATGATGTCGTTGATCGTGGTGGCTTCGCCCAGGGTGAGGTCGTTGCCGCCGGTGATGTTGATCAGCACCCCATTGGCGCCGGCGATCGAGACGTTGTCGAGCAGCGGGCTGGAGATCGCCTGCTGCGCCGCCTCCATCGCCCGGTTGTCCCCCCGCCCGATCCCGGTCCCCATGAGCGCGGAACCGCCGTTCTGCATGATGGTGCGGACGTCGGCGAAATCCACGTTGATGATGCCGGTCTTGGTGATCAGGTCGGCGATGCCCTGGGTGGCCTGCAGCAGCACCTCGTCGGCCTTCTTGAGCGAGTCCTGAAACGGAATCCCCTTGCCCACCACCGCCAGCAGCCGCTCGTTCGGCACCACGATCATCGTGTCGACGCAGATGCGCATCTCGGTGATCCCCATCTCCGCCTGCCGCATCCGCTTCTTCCCCTCGAACAGGAACGGCTTGGTGACGATGCCGACCGTGAGGGCGCCCATGTCCCGCGCCATCTGCGCGATGATCGGGGCCGCCCCGGTTCCGGTGCCGCCCCCCATGCCGCAGGTGACGAACACCATGTCGGCGCCCTGCAGCACCTGCAGCACGTCCTCCCGGTTCTCCTCGATCGCCTGCCGGCCGATCTCCGGCCGGGCGCCCGCGCCCAGACCGCGGGTCAGCTTGCGGCCGATCTGGATCTTCACGTCGGACTTGGAATTGGTCAGCGCCTGGGCGTCGGTGTTCACCGAGATGAACTCCACCCCCTGGAGCTGCTCCTCGATCATCCGGTTGACCGCGTTGCCGCCACCGCCGCCGACGCCGACGACCTTCATCCGGGCGTTCTGGGCGCCGCTCTCTTCCAGCTCGAAGATCATTGGTTGTCCTCTTGCCCGTCGGGGATCAGAAGAAGTCCTGCAGCCATTGCCGCACCGGCATGACCCATTTTTCCACCGCCTGCGACCTGCGCTTGCCCGATCCGAAGCTCGCTCCCTGCACCAGCTGCCGTGAGCCATACAGCGCCAGCCCCGCTACCACCGCGAATCGGGGCGACTCCACGCTGTCGGTGAGTCCCGCCAGGTTCTGGCCCGGCTTGCCCACCCGCACCGGCATTGCGAAGACCTCGCGCGCCAGCTCCACCAGGCCCGGGGTCTGGGCCCCGCCGCCGGTCAGCACCACTCCGGCGGGAAGCCGCTGGTGATATCCGGCGCGGGTGATCTCGTCCAGCGCGAACTCCAGTGTCTCCTGCAGCCGCATCCGCATGATGTGTCCCAGCACCTTGCGGTGGGCGGTGCGGGCCCCCTGGCCCGGCGTGCCCGGCAGCTGGATGGTCTCCGACTCCGGGATGAACGGCTCCCAGGCCCCGCCGGAGCGCTCCTTGAGCTTCTCCGCGTCCTGCTGAGTGACCTGCAGGCCGTGCACGATGTCGTTCGTGACATGGCCCCCCGAGATGAGCAGGGAGCCGGTATGCCGGATCTTGCCCCCCTGGAAGATAGCCACGTTGGTGGACCCGCCACCCAGCTCCACCACCGCCGAGCCGAGCTCCCGCTCGTCGGGGGTGAGCACCGCGAGCGAGGCGGCCAGGGGCTCGAGCACGAACTCCGCCACGTGGTAGCCCGCTCCCTCCACGCACTTGCGGAGATTCTGCGGCACGCTGGAAAGGACGGTGACCAGATACACCTGCGCATCGAGCCGCGAGCCGGTCATGCCGATGGGCTCGCTGATGCCGGGCTGCATGTCCACCAGGTAGTCCTGGGGAATGGCATGCAGCAGCTCATGCTCCTTGCCGAGCGGGACGCTGGAGGCGACGTCATTGACCCGGGCCACGTCGCCGGTGCGGATCTCGCCCCCGGTCACCGAGACCACCCCGGTCGAGGTCTGCCCCGCGACGTGCTCGCCGGCGATGCCGCAGTACACCGAGCCCACCTCCACGCCGGCCATCCGCTCGGCGTCCTTCATCGCCTTCTGGATGGCGCGGGTGGTCTCCTCGATGCCCCGGACGACCCCACGGCGGACCCCGTTGGAGCGCTCCACGCCCACGCCCAGGATGCGACTGGTGAGCGAACGGCTGTCCCCCTGCACCTCGGCGATGACCGCGGCCACCTTGGTGGTGCCGAGGTCGACGGCCGCGACCAGCCTGACGGGCGGACCGCTCATGCCGCCCCCCAGCGCACCACGACCTGGCCGGCGAAGCGGCCATCCAGCTCCGCCCACCTGCGTCCCTTCCTGGCCCTCGCGAGATCCTGCGCCACAGCCATCACCGCTCGAATGACCTCCGCCGGCGCATCCGGCCGGAACAGGTACCGTTGCCCGTCCACCCCCAGCACCACGTCGTCCCCCGAACGCCAGCCAGCGGTGACGCTGGCAAAGAAGGTGGCGTCCGCATCCCGGACCCGCGCCAGCAGCCGGGTGACCAGCGAATCGGCCTCGCGGATAATCGGCAGATCCGGCGCCGCCACGGTCGGATCGAACGACAGCACTTCACCGGCCTCGCTCACCAGGGCCAGCCGGCCCCGCCGCATCACCAGCGCCACCGGCTCGGCCTCGCGCACCGTGACCACCAGCGTCCCCGGCAACCGCCGGCCGACCTGCACCAACTCGAGCCCGGGGAGCGAATCGGCCGCCCGCTCGATCGGGTCGAGATCGTCGAAGATGCTCATCCGGGCCGGGACCGGCAGCGCCCGCACCACCTCGTCGGCGCGGAGATTCCTGAGCCCGCGGACTTCAACCCGGGACACCCTGAAGAACTCGAGGCCCCGGAGCAGTCTGGGACCGCCGAACCAGGCTCCAAGCACCAGCAGGAGCGCGCCGAGGATCCTCCACCCGGGCTTGCTCAGGCGGCTTTGAGCCACGCCACCAGCTCCCGGCCCACCCGGGTGATGTCACCCGCCCCGAGCGTGATCACGACGTCTCCCGGCCGGGCCAGCTCCAGCACCCGGTCGCGCACCCTGGCACGGTCCGGCTCGAACAGCACCACCTGGGCGGTGTGGGCCCTGGCAGCTTCGTCGGCGACCACCCGCCCGCTCACTCCGGGAAGCGGCTGCTCCCGCGCGCCGTAGATCTCGGTCACGATCACCACGTCCGCCGCGGCCAGCGCGCGACCCATGGCCACCCCGTGCTCCGCGGTGCGGGAGTACAGGTGCGGCTGGAACACCGCCACCAGCCGCCGTCCGGGAAAGGCCTGTCGTGCGGCGGCGAGGGTGGCGATCAGCTCGGTTGGATGGTGGGCGTAGTCGTCTACGAATCCGATCCCCCGCACCTCTCCCAGCCGCTCGAAGCGGCGCCCCAGACCGCGATACCGCGCCAGCGCCTCGAGCACCGGGTCGAGCGGCGCCCCGAGCGCGACGGCAACTCCGAGAGCGGCGGTCGCATTGCGCAGATTGTGCACTCCGGGGACCTGCAGCCTCAGCGAGACCAGCTGGCCGTCCGGCAAGGTGATCGTCGCGCGGCTTCCCCCGGCCTCCTGCTCGATCTCGGAAATTCGCAGCTCCGCAGCGGCGGAATGCCCGAAACGCCAGATTCTCGTGCTCTTTCCCGCCTTCCCGCCATCCCGCCTGACCGCCTCCAGGACCCGAAGGGCCCCAGGGTCGTCGGATCCCGCGAGCACTACGTCCGCCCGCCCCGCGAAGGTGGCGAACGCCGCCTCCAGCGCCGACACGCTGCCGTAGCACTCCAGGTGGTCCGCCTCGACGTTGTTGACCACCGCTACCTTCGGGTACAGAGTGAGAAACGCCTGGTCGTACTCGTCCGATTCGACCACATACAGCCGGTCGCTGCCCAGTCGGGCGTTGCCACCCCAGTCGCTCACCCGCCCCCCGGCGAGCCCGGTCGGTTCGAGTCCGGCGGCTGTGAGCGCCTCGGTGGTCATGACGGTGGTGGTGGACTTGCCGTGGGTTCCGCTGATCCCCACTAGCTGGCCGGACGCGACCAGCTCCGCCAGGGCCTGTTTCCGGGGCACCACCCGTATGCCAAGCTGACGCGCGTGGGCGAGTTCGGGATGGTCGGGGGGAACCGCGGCGGTTACCACCACCGCGCGCACCCCGTCCAGATGCGCGGGATCATGGCCCGACAGGACCGTGGCGCCGAGTGCGGCGACATCCTGGGCCCCGGAGGGATCGGGGTCACACCCGCTGACTGCTACCCCACGGCGGCGGGCGATGAGCGCTAGAGCGCTCATACCGGCGCCACCGATGCCCATGAAATGGACAGGACGGGAATCGGCGGGGTCGAACAAGTCCATGTAGGAGCTAATCTAAAATCCTGCCTGAAGTTGCGAAAGCGCTAGAAGCCCCCAAAAGCGTCAAGAGATACGACACGATCTCGTCAGCGGCGGCAGGCTTTCCCCGGGCCCGGGCAGCCTCGGCCATGGCTCCCCGGCGCCTCCGGTCAGCCAGGAGTCCCCCGACCGCATCCCCGAAGGACTGAACCGTCAGGTCACGCTGCAGGATCATCGAGGCTGCTCCGGCAGCCGCCAGGGCCTCGGCGTTGTGGCGCTGATGGTCTTCCGCCGCTGTCGGGAGCGGAATCAGCAGCGAGGGAAGCCCCCAGGCGCACAGCTCCGCACCGGTCATCATGCCGGCTCTCGCGACCACGAGGTCGGCCACCGAGTAGGCGTCCGCGATGGGGTCGATGAAGTCAAAGACCTGGACTTCAGGCGGGGAATGATACCTGGCGAAGCTCTGGTAGCTCCCCTGACCGGTGGCCCACAGGATCGTGAGTCCGCGGCCGCCACCCTGGTCGAGCCACCCGGCGACCGTCTGGTTGATCGCCAACGCTCCCTGGCTCCCGCCGGTAATGAGCAGGACGGGAGATCGGACCCGCGGACCGGCGGACCGGTGGGCGGCCCCGCCGTCCAGCTCCTGTCCGTGCCCGTCCGCCTGTCCGGAAAGCCCGAAACGCAGGAGCGCCGCCCGCGTCCGCGACCGATCCGGCGGGGTGATCGGATTCCCGGTGTCAAACACCTGCGTCTCCCGGCCCGGCCGGAGACGGCCCCGCGCCTCGGGCAGACCCAGGTATATGTGCCGCACTCGTGGCGCGAGGAGTCGGGTGGCGAGCCCCGGATAGGCGTTCTGCTCCTGAATCGCGGAGGGAATGCCCCGGCGAGTAGCGGACCAGACGGCGGGTGCCGAAGCGTACCCGCCGGTCCCGACCACCGCCACCGGCTGCTCGGCGTCGAACAGCGACGCAAGGCGCGACAACAGCCGGCCGGCGACGAAGGGCCAGCGGAAGTTCTTCCACCACTGGCGCCGGTAGATCGGTTCCGCCGGCAGCAGGTGGAAGCGGAAGTCACGAGTGGGGAGCAGTTGCGCTTCGATGCCCCGCTCTGCCCCGACCAGGACGGGCTCAAGCTCGGGGCTGCGCTCTCGAAGCCGGGTCGCGATGGCGAGCGCCGGCATGAGGTGACCGCCGGTGCCGCCGCCGGCAATGAGGATGGTGGGCAGAGTCCCCGGATCCGGGAGATGGAGGATCCAAATGTAGCGTCCCGGCTGCTGCACGCGCCTGCCGGGCGGTCAGCTCGACCCAGCCAGCGGGGTATCGAGAGATGGGATAGAGGAGGAGAGTCGCCCCGAGGGTGGGAGGCAGGACTAGCGAGAGGACTCCCACCCCTCCTGCCACGCCCTACTGCGCCGCCCAGTCCAGGTAGACCGTCTTGAGCTCGGCGGCGCGCTCGCTGGCGAGGCGTGCCCTGCAGTCTGCGGTGATCAAGCCGGCGATGGAGCCCCCCGCATAGAGGCCGGCAGCGGCCGTGCATTCCGCATCCCGATACTGCTTCCAGGCCTGCTCCGCCGCTTCCAGCGGGCCGATCTGGTCGGTTGCGGCCTTGGTCTGCAGTGCCTGCCGGGCCGCGGAGTACCGGGTCTCTTCCAGCGCCTCGGCATCCTTGGCGGCCTGAGCATGGCACGCCGTCATTGCCAGCTGGGTGGTGGCGGAGTCACACGGTTGCGCGGGCCGGACCGCCACCTGCGTGCTCGCTGCGGGCGGGTTCGACGCATCCGCCGAAGGGCGGGGGCGCTCGGCGCAGCCGGCTCCGAACATCACTGACAACAAGGCCGCCGCCGACGCGTCCCGGACCCACCCGCGCAGAGGACTCACTTCTTTGCCGCCGGCGCGGCCGCCTTGGTCTTCATGGCTGCCACCTCGTCACGTGCGCCCTTGAGGAACCGGGTTGCTTCACTGGCCCGCCGAGTGGTCAGTCCGGCAAGGACCACGCCCCCCGACTTGTTCCACTGGCCGAAAGCAGTCTCGATCTCGCTGATCGCCGTCTCGCGCGCGGCGGTGGCGTCTCCGGCGCGGTACTTGTTCTCGTTGATCTTCTTCACCACGCCCGAGGAACCGAAGTTACCCACGCCGATGTTGAACGCCAGCGACACCAGCGCGTCGAACTCGTCCTGGGTGAGGGTCACACCGGTGATCTTGGTGTTCACCGCGGTTTCATAGCTGCCCAGGTCGCCCTTGAGCACGTCGGACACCGACTTCGCGATCAGGTCAGCCTCGACCTGCACCGCGGCGTCCGCAACGCCTTTCATCGTCGCCTTGTCGGCGTCGTTGAGCTTGTCGAAGTCCTTTCCCTTCTTCTTGGCGACGGTCACCTGACCCAGTTCCACGGCCTTGGTCTTGAGGTCGGCCAGGTCGGCCCAGGCCGCCGCGGTCCGGGGGAGGTAGGTGACGGTTCCGTAGGCGGTGAGCAGCTTGGCCTTCCAGGTCGCGTTCGCCTGAGCGGCGGCGAGCAGAAAGCTGCTCCACTTGTCGGTGGTGTGGACCAGGTGGCCCACGCCGTAGGTGCAGTAGCCGGACGGATCATCGTACAGACCGTCCACCGACCCTTCGTCCTTGGTCAGCGCCGTGAGCCCTGCGGCGCTCATCGTCAGTGATGCCACGAAACCTCCCGTGACGGCCTGTATCGCCGCGCAGTACGGACCTCGCCCGGCGATCGGACGCCCCGTCTCGGCTGACCGCTCGTCAGGCGGCGGAGGGGACAAACGTCTATGGCAGGCCGGATACCGGCACCGATTGCCCTCATCATGTAACGCAAAGAGCGCGGCGGGATTCTCAGCGAGGGCTCGGCAGCACTCGGGGCCGGATGCGATGGTGAACAGTGAACGGCGATGGGTGAACGGTGAAGGGTAAACGGCATGCGTTGCCCCGTTCCCTGTTCACCTTTCACCATTCAGCCTTCACCGTTCACCGTTCTCTCTCCCCTCGCCCTCTTCTCCGGCCGGCCTCGCATCCGCCCGATGCTGAGCAGAATGCCGGTGCCGATCAGTGACACCACCAGGCTGGAGCGGCCCGCCGAGATGAACGGAAGGGTCAGACCGGTGGTCGGCATGAGATTCAGCGTCACCGCCATGTGCATCACCGCGGTCACCCCGACCGCGGCGGTGAGCCCCGTGGCGAGATACTGACCGAACGGATCCTCCGCCGTCCGGGCGATCCGGAACCCGAGCCAGCAGAACAGTCCGAACAGCACCACGATGAGCAGCACGCCGAGGAATCCCCATTCCTCGCCGATGGCGCTGAAGATGAAGTCGGAATACGAATAGGCCAGAAAGCCGAACTTCTGCTGCCCCTGCCCGAAGCCGACCCCGAACAGTCTCCCCGACCCCAGGCCCACCAGCGACTGGTAGATCTGGCTGGTGCCGTCGGCGCCGTTCAGAAACTTGTCCAGCCGGTCGGCCCGGTAGCCCGCCAGCTGAATGAGCTGCAACCCTCCGATCACCGCGGTGAGCCCGAGCAGCAGGAAGTGGCCGATCTTGGCTCCGGCGGAGAACAACACAATGCCGCCCAGCAGCGCGACCAGCACCGCCATCGACATGTTGGGCTGCAACAGGATGAGAAGTGATACCAACCCCAGGATCACCAGGAACGGGACCAGCCCCTTCTTGAACTCGCGTACCTGCTCGCCTTTCTTGGTCGCCAGCATGGCACACCAGATGATGACGGCGAGGCGGGCCAGCTCGGAAGGCTGGAAGCTGAACAGCGGCAGCCGGATCCAGCGGCGGGCACCGTTCAGGCTGGGGGCGATGCCATGGGTAAACGGCAGCACCGGGATCACCAGCAGCACAATGGTGCCCAGGAGGAGGGGCCAGGCGAGCGGGCGGAGCCGGCGGTAGTCCATCCGGGCGATGATCACCATCACGATCCCGCCGGTCAGAGCCCCGATGAACTGGTTGAGCGCGAATGACCCGCCGGCCACGCCGCCGCCGGTGGTGCGCACCAGGCTTGACGCGCCGTAGACCATCGCGATGCCGAAGGCGACCAGCGTCGCCGTCACCACCGCCAGCAGGCGGGTTTCCCAGCGGAGTTCGCCGGGCTGCTGTACCGCTCGGGATGCCGTCACGCCAGCGCCTCCACCGCCGCCCGGAACTGGGCGCCGCGGTCTTCGTAGTTCCTGAACATATCGTAGCTGGAACAGGCCGGGGACAGGAGCACCGCATCACCCGGCCGGGCCAGCGCGGACGCCGCGGCAAGCACTTCGGCGAAATCGCTGCCCTTCTTGATCACCGGCAGGCGTCCTTCCAGATCCTGCACTACCAGATCGCGTGACTCCCCGTACGCGATGACTCCCCGGCAGCGGTCCGCCGCCGGCTCCGCCAGCGCGGTGTAGGGCTCGCCCTTGTGCCGCCCGCCCAGCAGCAGCACGAAGGGCCGCTCCATCGCCTGCACCGCCACCATCGTGGACGCGACGTTGGTGGCCTTGGAATCGTTGATCCACAGCACCCCCTTCACCTCCCCCACCGGTTCCATGCGATGGGGCAGCGCCTGGAAGGTGGTGAGACCGGTGGCGATCCGTTCCGGGGCTCCACCCGCGCGCGTCACGATCAGCGCGGCGCACAGGGCGTTGGCGACATTGTGGTCGCCCAGCAGCGGAAACCGTGCCCGCGCGAGCAGCTCGGTATCGCCCAGCAGCAACCGTCGGCCCTCTCGATCATACCAGCCATCGGCCCGGGTCCCCAGCCGGAACCGGAGTCGGTCTCCCTTGCGTCCCGCCGCCCGGCGCTGGACCTCCGCGTCGTCGCCGTTGAGGACCCAGCAGGACGCCGCGTTGGCGTTTCGGTAGAGCCGGTCCTTGTCGGCGTAGTACTCCTCCAGGGTGGCGTACCGGTCCAGGTGGTCGGGGGCGAGGTTGGTGACCGCGCCGATCGTGGGCACCAGATCGTGGGTGTCGTGCAGCTGGAACGACGAGACCTCCAGTGCCACCCATTCGGGCCGCTTGCCTTCGAGGGCCACCTGCGCCAATGGAGTCCCGATGTTCCCCGCGGCCACCGCGCGGAACCCGGCCGCCTGCAGCAGGTGTCCGCTCAGCGCGGTCGTGGTGGTCTTGCCGTTGGTCCCGGTGATCACCGCGAACTTCACTCCAGGCATCGCGGCGTACCCCACGTCCAGCTCGGACACCACCGGGACTCCGGCGTCCCGCGCCGCCAGCAGCGGCGCAACACCCGGCGGCACACCGGGCGACACCACGCACAGCCCCGCCCGTCCGATCCGCTCGAGATCATGGCCTCCCAGCTGGAACGCCACGCCGGCATCCCGCAGTCTGTGCTCCACCTTCGGCGCGTCGGACCCCGCGGTCTTGCTCAGGTCCTTGGCGCTGTCGGAGGCGTAGACCGAGATCCCTTCGCGCCGGAGCAGCAGGGAGGCGGCTACCCCGCTCTTCCCCAGCCCGATCACCGCGGCCTCACGCCCCCCGGCCCGCCACCGAGCGAAGCTCATCGCAACTTGAGAGTGGCCAGCGCCACCATCGCGCAGAAGATGCCGAGGATGTAGAACCGGGTCACTACGGTGCTCTCATGCCAGCCGAGCTTCTCGAAGTGGTGATGCAGCGGCGCCATGCGGAATACCCGGTGGGCGTCGGCGTATTCCTTCCCGCGGCTCCGCTTGTGCCACTTGTACACCCCGGTCTGCAGCATCACCGACATCGCCTCCGCCGCGAACACTCCTCCGACGATGAGCAGCAGGAACTCCGCCTTGAGCAGGATCGCCACGGTGCCGAACGCCCCGCCCAGCGCCAGGCTGCCGGTGTCTCCCATGAATACCTGGGCGGGGTGGGCGTTGAACCACAGGAATCCGATGCAGCCGCCGAGCAGCGCGCCGCAGAACACCGACAGCTCACCCGCGCCCGGGAGGTAGAACAGGTTGAGGTAGGCGGTCGCGTCCACCCGGCCGAGGATGTAGGCGAACAGCGCGAACGCGCCGGCGGCGATGGCGGAGAGGCCCGCGGCCAGGCCGTCGAGCCCGTCGGTGAGGTTCACCGCGTTACTGCTCCCCGTGATCACGGTGGTGACGAACGCGACGTACATCCACGGCCAGAAGAGCACGATGACGAACTTGAAGAACGGCACGGTGGTGGCCGAGGGCGGTATGGTGTCGCCGGGGACTACCGGGAAGAACAGCAGCAGCGTCCCCAGGACCACCCCGAAGCTGACCTGCCCCGCCAGCTTCCATTTGGCCACCAGTCCCCGGGACTTTCCTTCCACGATCTTGAGATAGTCGTCCAGGAAGCCGATCCCGCCCATCCACAGCGTGGCGAGAATGGCGAACAGGACGAACCGGTTGTTCAGCTGGGCCCACAGCACGGTGGCGATGATGGTGCTGAGCAGGATGATGACGCCGCCCATCGTCGGCGTGCCGCGCTTGCCCTGGTGACTGGCCGGCCCCTCGGCCCGGATCACCTGGCCGATCTTCCGTGCCCGGAGCCGGGCGATGATCGGCGGACCTATCAGGAACGCCAGGAGGATGGCGGTCACCGTGGCCCCCGCCGCCCGGAAGCTGATGTAGTTGAGGAGGTTGAAGAGAATGAAGTGCTTGCCCAGCGGGGCGAGCAGGTGGTAGAGCACGGCGCCTCAGTGAGTCGGTTGGTGATCCTGCCCGGTGAGGAACGGAAGTATACGTTCGAGCGCGGCGCCACGGGATGCCTTGATCACCACCAGCTCATCGCCCCGGAGCCGCGCCTTGAGCCGCGGTCCCAGTGTCGGCGCGTCCGGCGCGGTCAGCAGCCGGCCCTTGAGCTTCTCGGCATAGGGCGCCAGGGCCGGCACGAAGTCCCCCACCGCCGCGAGAACATCCGGCTCCAGCCCCACCAGCGCCGCGGCCACCGCCGCGTGATGCCGGGCCGACTCGGTTCCCAGCTCGCGCATCGTTCCGGCCACGAATACCAGCTTGCGGCCGGCCCGCATGGTCCGGGCGGTGGCGATCGCCGCGAGAAATGACGCCGGGTTGGCGTTGTAGCTGTCGTTGATGATCGTGAGTCCGCCGACCTCGATCAGCTCTCCGCGTCCGCCCGGAATGCGCAGTGTCCGGAGCGCCTCCGCCGACTCGGCCAGGTCCAGCCTCAGCTCCTGGGCCAGAGTCCAGGCCAGCATCGCGTTGGCGGCCTGATGCTGCCCCAGCAGCGGCAGGGTGATCCGGGCGCCTTCTACTGTAAGGGTGGGCCGCCCGGTGGAGTCGACGGTGACGGAGACCGGTACCCGGTCGGCTCGCGCCAGCCCGGCGGTAACCACCCGGCGCGCCTTCCGGCGCGCGCCTTCAGCGAGCGCAGGGGGATCGGTGCCGACTATCGCCAGCTCCACGCCGGTCAACAGCTCCAGCTCCTCCTCCAGCACGCCATCCAGACTGCCGAATCCATCCAGATGGGACAGCGCCACGTTGGTGGTGACCGTGACGCCGGGTTCGATGATCGGTCGGGCCCGCGCCAGCTCGCCCCTCGCGCTCGCTCCCGCTTCGACCACCAGCGCCTGGGTGTCCTCGGGCGCCGCGAGAATGGTCTTGGGAATGCCCACCAGGTTGTTGTCGTTGGCGGGGGTGGCGTGCACCCGATACTTGGTGCGGAGCACCGCGGCGCACATCTCCTTGGTGCTGGTCTTCCCGTTGGCCCCGCCGATCGCCACCACCGGCCCCGCGATCTCCAGCCGCCGCGCCCGTGCCAGCATGCCATACGCCGCCAGCGTATCCGGCACCCGGTAGAGCACCAGCCCGGGTACGTCCGCGGTCGCTTCCCGCACCAGCGCGCCGGTCGCCCCGGCCTCGGCCGCCTTAGCGAGATGGTCGTGGCCGTCGAACCGATCGCCCCTGAGCGCGACGAACAACGCCCCGGACTCCAGGGTGCGGGTGTCGGTAGAGATCGAGGAGTAAGGCGCCTCGCCGCCCTCACCGAGCCCCAGAGCCTGACGAACCGAGGAGTCAGTCCAGCGCATGGTGACCTGTTCCACGTTCCGCGTTCCGCGTTCCACGTTCACCAAGCGCACTACTCGAGCGACCCCACACCCCGCGCACGACCCCAACGCGGAACGGGGAACGCGGAACGCGGAACGATCTACGCATGACCCAGGATCTCATGCACGATCTTGGCTTCATCAAACGGCACCTTTTCCGTCCCGACAACCTGGTAGGTCTCGTGACCCTTGCCGGCGAGCAGGACGGTATCGTCGGCACGCGCGGCGGCAAGGGCCGCGGCGATGGCGGCCTTGCGGTCGGTGAAGCGCTGGTGCGGCGTGTCGCCCATCCCCTGCTCCACCTCATCGATGATCAGGTCCGGCGGCTCCCGGCGGGGGTTGTCGGACGTCACGATGGCGAGATCGGCCAGGGTCGCCGCGATGCGACCCATCACCGGGCGTTTGCCCCGGTCGCGCTCGCCGCCGCAGCCGAACACCACGATCAGCCGTCCGGGCGTCACCGGTCTCAGCGACTGCAACGCCCGCTCCAGCGCATCCGGTGTGTGCGCGTAGTCGCGCAGGACCACCGAGGGCCGCTCGGCGATCCGTTCCATCCGGCCGGGCACTTGCGGTGACCGGGAGAGGCGCTCCGCGACGTCGGCGAGAGACCGGCCGAGCCCGAGGGCGGCCGCCGCGGCGGCGAGCCCGTTGGCGATGTTGAACTCACCCAGCAGCGGCAGGTGGACAGAGGCGTTCCCCTGCGGCGTCGAGAGGCGGAAGCTGCTGCCGGCATTGCCCAGGTCCGGCTCCAGCGCCCGGACCATCGCCGAGGCACCGAACCCGAAGGTGATGCGCCGCTGCCTGACGGGAAGCGCCTGCCAGCAGGGATCGTCGACGTTCACCACCTGCACCCCGTCGAGGCTCAGCAGGGCGTCGAGCCGGAGCTTGGCGGCGAGATACGACTCCATCGTCCCGTGGTAGTCCAGGTGGTCGCGAGTAAGGTTGGTGAAGATCCCCGCCGCGAAGGTGAGACCGTCGAGCCTCCCCTGGTCCAGGCTGTGGGAGGAGGTTTCCATTGCTACCGTGGTGACCCCCCGCTCCACCAGAGTGGCGAGAGTGGCCTGCAGGTCGATCGGCCCCGGAGTGGTCAGCGAGCCCGCAGTGGAGGCAACCGGCCGCCCGGCGCCGTCGAACGCGCCGAGGGTGCCGATGCTGCCGGCGGCGCCCCCCTCGTTGAACAGGTGCCGCACCAGCGCGGTGGTCGTGGTCTTGCCGTTGGTGCCCGTCACGCCGATGAGGGTGAGCCTGCGTCCGGGATCGCCGTGCCAGAAGCGGCCCAGCACCAGCGCCGCCTGGCGCCCGTCTCGCACGATCACCTGGGGGACATCCACCCCATCGGCCCGCTCGACCACCACCGCCACGGCGCCCTTTCCGATCGCATCAGCCACGAATCGGTGCCCGTCGGCCTGCGACCCGCGCACGGCGATGTAGACCATGCCCGGCCGCACCTCGCGGCTGTCGGCCGTCACTCCGGTGACCGGCACCGCTCTGGACGGCGCGGCCTCCAGCACTCCGTCGCGCCGAAGCGCCTCGACCAGTTCCCCGAGCTGGCGCGCAGTCATTCGGCCCAGACCGTCACCAGCGAGCCGACCGACGCCGAATCCCCCTCTGATGGAGTGGTGCGCATCACGGTGCCGCTCCCGTGGACCGCCACCCGGAAGCCCCGCCGGTGCAGCGCGTTCGCTGCCCGGCGCAGCGATCCGCCGGCGACCCTCGGCACCAGAGTCCGTCCCCGCTTCACCTCGGAATCGCCCACCGGCAGCACCACGACGGCGCGCTGTTCGGGCGGTTCGGGGGGAGCATCGGATTCCGGCGCGGGGGCGCCGGCCGCGATGCCGGCACCGGGAGCGGCCTCCACCAACCGCATCCGGTCGATGGCGCTCTGGCGTGCCGCCAGCGCCTCCTCCAGCATCGACCGGGTGAGCGGTGCCGCGGTCTGCCCGCCGTAATAGGTACCCTTGGGGTCGTCGATCTTCACCACCACGACCAGCTGCGGATCGTCTGCCGGGAAGATGGCGGCGAATGACGCGGTGTAGCGGCCCGCCACGTAGCCTTTTCCTTCGTTCTTCTGCGCCGTGCCGGTCTTTCCCGCCAGGCTGTAGTTGGCCAGCTGCGCACCCTCCGCGGTGCCTCCCTCTTCCAGCACGCTGCGCAGGTAGCCCCGCAGGATCTTGGCGACCTCCGGGCTCACCGCGCGCCGCACCGGCTCCGGCTGATGGGCGTAGGCCACCTGCCCGTTCACCGCGCGGATCTCCCGAACCAGGGTGGGAGTGAGCAGGATGCCGTCGTTGGCGATGGCGGCATAGGCTGCCGCCAGCTGCACGGGGGTCACCTGGAACTCGTATCCCATGGCGATGCTGGCCTTGCTGTAACCGTCCCACCGGTCGGGCATGCGAAGCGCGCCGCGGGCCTCCGAGGGGAACTCGACCCCGGTCGGGCTGCCGAAGCCGAAGTCTCTGAGCGCCTCGAACTGCTCCGGCGCCGAAAGCCGCTGGGAGAACAGCGCCATGGCCACGTTGCTGGAGATCTTGATGGCCTCCGCCAGGCTGATGTTGCCGTTGGTCTTGTGCGCGTCGCGGATGGTGCGAGTATCTCCCCGACTGCTGACCTGCATCACCAGCTGGCCGTTGTCCACCGGCACCGCGTCGCCCGGAGTCACCCTGCGGCGGGCCAGCAGGCCTCCGGCCGTGAACAGCTTGGCGGTGGAGCCGGGCTCGAACGGATCGGTGAAGAACGAGGCCCGGTTAGCCACCACCTTCCCCTCCACCAGCTTGCGCGAGGCGAGCGCCAGCAGCTCGCCGGTGTGCGGGTCGAGAATGACGATGTCGCCGCCATCCGCCTCGAAGCGGCTCATCGCCTCGTCCAGGGCGCGCTCGGCGATTTCCTGCAGCTCCGCGTCCAGCGTCAGGTACACATCGTTGCCCGGTACCGGCTCCCGCTGGAGCCGGGCTGGAGAATCGTACCGTCGTCCCGCCCGGTCCTTGAGCAGCACCGCCTCGCCGGGAGTCCCGGTCAGGATGGAATCCAGGGCCATCTCGATGCCACTGGCCCCGCGGGCGCTGTCGGGCATCAGGGTACCGATCACCGCCCGCGCCAGATTGCCCGCGGGAGAGTGACGGGCGAACTCGCCGTCCAGGTGCACCCCGCGAAGCTCCCGGAGCGGCTGCACCTGCAGGCCGCTGAAGGGGCCGCGATAGGGAATCCACTTCCGCGTGGCCAGGTCGTGCTGCACCGTGCGGAGCGGCATCCCCAGCGCCCGGGCGATCACCCGCGCATCGGCTCCCGGCTCCCGCAGCTCGTTGGGCGCAATGCCGACGTGGAAATACTCCTGGGTAACCGCGAGCTGGACTCCGTTGCGGTCGAAGATGCCGCCCCGCCGGGCCTCCAGCACCCGCCGCTCCTGGCGGGCCCGCTGGGCCTCGGCCCGCCAGCGCCCTCCCTCCACCAGCTGCAGCTGGCCCGCGCGCAGCACCACGGCCACGAGGCCGAGACCCAGCACGACTTCGATCAGGGTGATGCGGGCGGTGGCGCGTGCCATGACTATGGCCGGACCCGGTCGATGGGAAACAAGGTGAACTGCGAGTCCTGCGGCTGCATGAGACCCAGATCACGTTCCGCGCGGTCGCCCAGCACCCGGCGGCTGGTCGCCACATGAATCTGACGCTCCAGCGCCGAGCGCTCCGCCTCCAGGGCGGTACGCTGCTCGCGGAGGGTCGCCACCCGCCGGGCCGTCGCAATGGCCGCACTCTGCCGCGCCTGGATGGCGACCGCCACACCCAGGAACACGACCAGCCAGAGCATGACCCAGAACCGGCCTCTAAACGGCCTTGTGGAAGATGCGGAGGGTGGCACTCCGGGCCCTCGGATTGTTGGCGATTTCGTCGGCGTCCGGGCGGATCGGCTTCCTGGGCTCGAGCCGGCCCAGCGGGCGGCCCCGGCAGGTGCAGACGGGGGCACCGGGCGGACAGACGCAGCTCCGGCACCACTCCTGAAAGGCGTGCTTCACCAGCCGATCCTCACCAGAATGATAACTGATCACCGCCAATCGCCCACCGGGGGTAAGCGCGTCGCGGAAGGCCGGCAACGCCCGCTCGAGTCCTGCGAGCTCGTCGTTGACCTCGATTCGGACCGCCTGGAACAGGCGGGCGAAGTCGCCGGGGCCGCTCCTCGGCCCCAGCACCGCGCGGATGGCGTTGACCAGATGGTCGCTGGTCTGGAACGGCTCGGTCGACCGGCGCCGGACAACCTCCCGTGCCAGCCGCCCCGCCTGGCGCTCGTCGCCGTACTCGGCGAACACCCGGCGCAGTTCGCCCTCGGGCGAGCGATTCAGGAGGTCGGCCGCGCGGGGACCCGCCTGGTCCATCCGCATGTCGAGCGGCGCCCCGGGGCGGAAACTGAACCCGCGCCCTTCCTGGTCTAACTGGTGAGAGGAGACCCCGAGGTCGAGCAGAATGAAATCGGGCTGGAACCGCTCGACCGCTTCGAGCGCGGCCTCGGCGGCGTAGGGCGAGTGCAGGTAGGTCACGCCTGCCTCGCCGAGCCGGGTCCGGCCGGCCGCGATCGCATCGGGGTCCCGGTCGATCGCCAGCAGCTCGATGCCCTGACTCCTGAGCAGCGCCGCGTGCCCGCCACCGCCGAGGGTGGCGTCCACCGCCCGTCGCGCACCGCGGGCGGTCTCGGCCACGCGGCCGGCGAGCACCGGATGGTGATACGGCGTGGCGGGGTCAGTCATCGTGCCGAGCTGCTCGGGAAAACGAGACACCCCGTCCGCGGGTGCGAACGGGGTGCGCGGTCCGGATTGGAGCGGGGCTGACGGGGCTCGAACCCGCGACCTCCGCAGTGACAGTGCGGCACTCTAACCAAGCTGAGCTACAGCCCCAAACACGGGCCGAGAATATACGGACTCCGGGGACGGAACGGTAGTTCCGGGCCTCAGTTCCGCGTTCCGAGTTCCGCGTTCCGCGTTTGACGGGTCGACACCTGCCGGACGACCGGCTTCCGAAACCACCGGCGCTTGGGCAACTCGGAACGCGGAACGCGGAACGCGGAACTCACTTGCAGTACACCTTGACCATCGACGCGATGTGCGGCTTGAGGCCCGAGATGTACCCCTGCAGCTGGGTCCAGGTCTTCGCCTGTGCCGCGCCATTGGGGCTCTTGATGTACGACTCGGACCCCGCCAAAGCGGCTTCCGCCTCAGCCTCGAGCGGCTCCATCTGCTTGGCCAGGTCGCAGGACTTCCCCTTCGTCGCGTCCTGGTCCTTTGCCACGATGACGTTCACCAGCGAGAGCGCCAGGTAGTAGTTCACGATTCCCGAGAGACGCCCGCTGGGATTGACCAGCTTCTTCACGGTGCGGAGGCTGTCCGCGGCCAGGCCCCATTGGGGCGGCGGCTGCAGCAGGGGCACGATGCCCTGGAACATGAGTGCGGCCGCGCCGTCCTTGGCCTGGGCGTCGCCGTGCTGAATCGCGAACGCCAGGTAGGGCTCCGCTTCCTTGAACATCTTCTGCTTCTGCAGGGTATCCGCCTGCTGCAGGGCCACACCCACCGCCGCGACGCTGTCCTTCTTGACCAGGGTCTGCAGCCCCGCGAACAGGCTGTCGTTGCGCCCGACCATGGAATAGGCCCCGATCGCCTGCTTGAGCAGCGTGGTGTTGTCGGGGAACTTGTGAATCGCCCGCGAGACGACCTTCACGATCCGAGCCGTATCGGGCTTGCTGCTCGCCGTGGCGGTGACCAGGTACTTCACGTAGTAGGTGCTGTCCGCCCGGGTGGAATCGAGCACGATGATCTGATCGAGGTCGTCCAGCGCGCCGTTGTAGTTCTCCCGGAAGATCCTGGCGTTGGCCCGCAGGTCGAACAGGTCCGGGTTTCCCGGATCCAGCTTGAGCCCCTCGTCCGCCACCCCTTCCGCCAGCTCGGGCCGGCCGTAGGCCAGCAGCTTCTTGAAGGCCAGGTCCCTGAGCGGCTGATTGGTGGGCGCGATGCGCAGCATCTGCAGCAGGGCGTCGATCGTCTTGGTCGTGTCTCCAGCGGCCTCGTAGCCGCCGGCCAGCTGGGTCCAGGCCTTGAGGCTCAGGGGATCGCCCTTCACCGCCTCGCCGAAGTAGCGCATGGCCTCCGCGCTGTCCGCCTTGCGGCCGCGCGCCAGCGCCAGCTGGCCAAGGCAGAAGTTGGCCAGCCCGTTGCCGGGCATCTGCGCCAGGGCCTTCTTGGCCGACTCCGCGGCCTTGGCGGGGGCGTTGGCCGACTGATCCACACAGCCCTTGGCGTCACTGAAGGTCTTGAGCGCCAGCCCGAACCCGTCGCCGATCTTGGCGCCCAGGTCGGCCGACTGCTGGCCCGGAGCCTGGGTTTCGATAACCACGCTGCCCGCGTCATCGTTGACGCCGGCGAGTCGCGACGTCACCGCGTAGCGTCCGGACTGGTCCTTGTTGAGCGAGGAGACGACCACCACCCGGGAATTGAGCGACTGGGCCAGCACCCGCTGGGTGAGGGGCGCGAGGATCGCATCGGCCGGATAGCCGAACTGCTTCAGCGCCTCGTTCATCTCGACCCGGGTCAGAACCCGGAACTGGTTTCCTGCGAGCTTGTCCACCCGGTTGCGGATCCCCTCGCCAATAGCCACCGAGGGCGCCGAGTCCTGGGCGTTGAAGCTGTGCGGATTTGCCACCAGCAGGCGCGGCAGGTTCGCAGTCGCCTGTTGCGCCGGCCGGCGCGTCGGGATCTGGGCCGACAGCGCCGTCGTCCCTCCGATCAGCAGCGTGATTGTGAGCAAACGAGCTACGGGCATCAAACGTTCTCCGGAGAGAGGTTCGTCAGTACGAAACGCAACTGCCGTACCGTTCGTAGGCTTCAGAGTGGGCGAAGAGGGATTCGAACCCCCGACATCCTGCGTGTAAGGCAGGCGCTCTGGACCAGCTGAGCTATTCGCCCGGGAGGAACACGCAAAGCCGGACCGCCCTTGAGGGCGCCGCACAAGGCCCGCGCTGTGCGGCGACCCGGGTGTCCGCGCTAGAGCGCAATACCGAGCGGAAAGAGGACGCAGTAGCCGAGGACCAGCAGGGCCGCGGCACCGGTCGTTCCACCGGCATTTAACCAGATATACCCCGCCACCAGGGAGACGATTGCCGCCCCAAGCAGAATGACATTGCGGGGACCAAAGCGCAGTTTGCGCCCGGTGACGGTGGAGTCGGAACTTGGCATGGGGGTTGAGCTTACTGCCTCGGGTCCCGCTGGTCAACCGGTGGTGTCCCGGGGCCTGCCATTTCCCCGGCCGGCACTGGGGGGATGGATTCCGGTATCCCGTCCGGCGGGGGGATGATCCAGTCCCGATCCAGCGCCGCTCGCCGGGGCCGGTCTCGCTCCTTCCGATACCACGCCAGTCCGCCCAGACCGAAGGCTATCACGGTCCACATGCCCCCCGCTACCAGCCAGGTCAGCAGGCTGTAGCGCCGGCGGAGAGCCTGCTGCCAGGCCTCTTCGAACCGATCCGGGTCGAGCCCGGTCGATTCGGTCAGTGCCGCGGCGAACTCCTCTCCGTTCTGAAGCCTGAGCAGCAACGGTTCGAGCCCTCCCGGCTGCGGCCGCCGGGCCAGCTCCGCCACCGCCGACGCGGCGAGTGCATACGCCAGGTCGGCGGTGCCCGCGGATCCCCGCAGCATTCCATCCAGCTCGGCGAAGGTCGGCACCCGGCCGGCGGCGACTGCGAGGTTCAGCTCCAGCGTCTCCGCCCGGCCGATTTCCCCCGATGCCCACGCGGCATAGCCCTCGTCAAACCAGAGCGGAAGCCTGGACTGCACCGAGGTGCGCAGCACCAGGTGAGCCAGCTCGTGCCTGAGGGTCTGGGGAACATCCGGCAGATCGGCCCGGAGAATGATGATCCTGCCCTCGGGGAAGGTTACGCCGGCCCCCCACCCTGGCGTCTGGCCCCGGGTCATTCGGGCCAGCGAAGCGGAGTCCGCTGCGAGCACGAGGGTGAAGGGCGGCGGAGCGCGCCGCCCCAGCCCGGGCCAGTCTACCGGCCGCTCGGCCTGCTCGGCCAGCGCCACGGCAAATCGGCTGCGTTCGGGCGGGGCGATGACGGTCACGCTTCCGACCTGGACGGAGTCGACCAGCAATGCACAAAGGAGGAGGCCCAGCATCTTGTTCCCCGTTCCCCGTTCCGCGTTCCTCGTTGGTCCCCCGTCGAACGCGGAACGCGGAACCCGGAACGCGGAACAGCTACCGCGGTGGCTCTCCGCCGCGTTCCGTGACCTCCAGCATCTCCTTGCAGCGTTTGCCCCACGGATTGAACTTGTTGGCCTTGAACCCGTCGGTCCATGACTGCTTGGCGGCACCCTTGTCGCCCATGAACCAGTTGGCCCGGCCGAGCTCGTAGTACGCCTCGATCAGATTGGGGCCCAGCGCCAGGGTCTTGTTGAAGAACGTCACCGCGTCTTCGAACATCTCCCGCTCCAGGTACACCAGGCCCAGGTAATAGTGGGCATACAGCGTGGCTTTCCGGTCGTTGTCGAGCCGGATGGCCTTGGACAGATGCTCGATCGCCTCGCCGAAGATGCGCTTCTTGAGACAGATGTAGCCGACGTTGATCCGGGCCAGCGAATTGGCCGGCTCCTTCATCAGCACCTTGGAGAAGGTGGTGAGCGCGTCGTCGTAGTCCTCGTGCAGCATCTGGGCCCAGCCCAGCAGCGACTGCGCCTGGATCTCCGATGGGGCCAGGGACAGCGCCTTGCTGAGGGACTGGATGGCGCCGCCATAGTCGCCCAGCGAGATCAGGCTCCAGCCCTTCTCGATGTAGGTCGAAGCGCCCAGATGGTCCTGCTGCACCACCGGCCGCTGGCCGGTGAACTGCGGGGCCGGCGCGGTTTCGGTGGCGGTGGCCATCTGCTTGTAGCGGTCCACCAGGGCGCGGATCTCTTCCTTTACCTGCCCCAGGTCGGTCAGCGCGGTATCCACCCGCTTGAAGAACGCGATGATCTCGCGCTTGATGGTCTCGCGCTCCTGGGCGGACGCCGCCCGGTCCAGCCGGGCGGCGATCTCCTTGTACTGCTGGCGGTAGCCCTGGACCAGCGGATCGGGCGGCTGCGGGTCGGTCACGTCAGGGCCTCCGTCAGGGCCAGGCGCTCGGTGCTGGACAGCAGCTTGGCCGCGTTCAGTACCACGATGGTGCGCCCGGGCCGGCTGATGATGCCGCTGATGTATTCGGCCGCGAGTCCGCGCACCATCGGGGGCGGCGCGGCGATGGTCCGGGTGTCCACCCGCAGCACTTCCACCACCTGGTCGACCACCACCGCGACGTGGTGCTCCTCGAACTGCAGCACCATCACCCGGGTCTCCTCCCGATGCTCCGCGGCCAGGCCGATCCGCTTGCGCAGGTCTACCAGGGGCACGACCCCGGTCCCGTACGGCACGACTCCCTCCAGGAAATCGGGGGCATTGGGCAGGGTCGCGGGCGCCTCGTAGCGCAGGATGCGTTCGACCTGGAAGATGCTCAGCCCGAACTCCTGGGAGCCCAGCAGAAACACCACGAACTGCAGTTCGTCACCCGTCGTCATGGTGCCCGCTCCCTCCCTCATGCCCGGAGCCGATCGGCCAGCGCGTCGAGATTGAGTATCGGAATCCACCCGTTGTCCCGCCGCACCACTCCCACGGCCCAGGCGGCGAGCCCCGAGCCCTCGGGCGGCGGCAGCACTTCCTCGTCCGGCGCGGCGTCCACCTCGTCCACCTCCAGCGCCAGCCATTGGTCCGCCACGGTGGCGAGCACCACCGAGCGGTCCGGGTGCGGCGCCGGGCAGGCTTCGCCGCTGATCAGCGCGCCGAGGTGGGCCAGCGGCACCAGCCGGCCGCGGGCCCGCAGCATGCCGCGGATCGCCGGCGCCGCTCCGGGCACCCGGCTCACGGCGCTGGGTTCGCCCACCTCGAGAATCCCCCCCAGGGGCAGACCCAGCCTGCGTCCGGCGGTGCGCACCAGCAGGACTCCGCGGCTGCTCATCGGCGCGGCACCTCGCGGAGCAGCGCGCCGACCCGCTCGGCGATCGCGCCGAGCGGCAGCACCAGGTCGGCTCCGCCGGCCTCGAGTGCCGCTCCCGGCATGCCATAGATCGTCGCGGTGCTCCGGTCCTGGGCGATCCCGACGCCGCCCCGGTCGTGGATCGCGCGGAGGCCCGCCGCCCCATCCTTGCCCAGGCCGGTGAGCACCACGCCGACGGCGGCGGCACCGAAGGTCAACGCGACCGAGTGGAACAGGGGATCGGCGGCGGGGCGCACACCCCAGACAGTGGAGCCCTGATCGA